>Ga0181612_122130_pt1 | contig 14076 bp, 9 predicted proteins | sample HoacroProtozoa21_FD_119630 | JGI IMG/M metagenome (GOLD analysis project Ga0181612, IMG submission 119630) | Hoatzin crop microbial communities from Cojedes, Venezuel. Combined Assembly of Gp0051906, Gp0051904, Gp0051908
AAATAGAGATAGGCGACTAAGAAAAAAAAAAAATATATTTTAGTTTTAGTTTATAAAAATAGCGGCGGGGGGGGGGGGGGGGGGAGCTGCAGCAGAGGCTCTGCCATCTCCCCCAGGAGGGAATTCTCAGCTCTTCCATCTGCAGACCCAAAGGCACCACTAGCAGGAGCGCACTGCAGCTATCGACGTGTGCCAGCGCCCAGCCATATGAGCCGGAAAAAGATGAACAAAAATAATAGTTAATCAATGGCATAACTCAATGACAAATCATTAGTGAACTTGATGGTAATTTTGACATACCACTAAAATGCCCACACAAATAAGTAGAGATCAGTTTCACAATGCACCTACAATACACGTTGGAGTGTAGTTATGTTTAAAGGAGAAGCTAATGCTAACATATACAGCTTAAGGGAGCATTTGTTTTGCTTCTTTACATTTCTTAGGTAGAATAAGGACCAAGTAACTAAACAGCCTAGAACACAATGTCAAAGCACGACAGCTTTAGCCAAGAGTGTTCCACCACGAGGCTAAGAAACAAAGTGGCTGTGGAACAGAAACGTACAGCAGTAAACATTATATAGCTTCACACCTATGCTTTACAAGAATGTTCGTATTTAAAATTCTGATAGAATAATAAGGCTCCTAAGTGACCCGTATGGTGAATTTTCCTTGAAAAAGGCAGGAGTTGCTGGAAGCCAGGTTCTCGCTGCCGAATTCCTGGACACAGTTTCCAACTATTCCAATCAAGCAGCTCTGTGGTTGGGCTGGGATTTCAAACTTGCCACAGTATGAAGTCCAGTTTGGGCTATATTCCCTTCCCTCTCTCAGCTTGATGAAGGCTTCCCCGCAAAATCAAAAGGCTTACTGTCAAGTTTTCGATTGGTCTGGGCTTCATGCTATCATATGCGTGGTGATGGCAAGGAATATGAATGCGGCTCTGGCTCCACCATGGGGCCCTGAGGTTTCGTCCAATCCATCCAGGGACCTTATGAAAGTAGAGCGGGTCTCTTTTCATGTATATTCCGACTACTGAAATTCCCTAGATGCACTGCAGTGTGCAAACGTGGTGTAAAAAAGAACAATAGCTTGAGAAAAACTGAGGCAAGTCTACTGAGTATGCTTAAGATAAACCAGCCGAGCTAATGCAAAAAAAACTGACTGACATTCTTCTCCCTTCATAGCTTAATGAAAATAAAACCTTTTAGAAGTGGAGAAAGCGTCTGTGTACTAGAAAACACAAAATTGCCTTGCTAACTTATAAAAATTGATGCAGGTCTCCAAAATGTAAATATATAATATTCAGCCCCTCAGTGTTCAGATGAGATTAGATAGCTAGAAATAATCCAAACCTTTATAAAACACAAAAAAACCCCACAAAAAAAATTCCAAAAACCTCCCCCCCAAAACCCCAAACACATTAATCCTGTTTGCACACCTATTCATTCACCTACAACCATCTATGTTAGGAATTGTTCTACGGCAGGAACAAGTTCACAGAAAACTAAAATCTCACACTGATGCAGGTTACGGTACGTCACTCCTAAACTAAGTGACAAAAATCCTTAGGAACTCAAGCTATTACTTCAAGCAACAGCTGCTAAAAATGAAATTTTTTGTTAGGCTGCTTTTTTTTTTTGTTATTATTGCTGATAATACAGTATGTGTCTCTTTCTGGAAGAGCAACAGAACGGTAGCAAGCTTCGTTTCCACTAACTGTGCTATATTCTGTGGTTCAGGCCTATAACGCGTTTTAACTGCACTACATGTAATTTAATTTTCCTACCAAGAAACTTTGTAAGGTATGCATTTGTTACAACTATGTTTACTAAGAACATTCATCACACTGGTTTCAAACCCACAAGTAGAAAATAATGCTTAACATTTAGCACCTAATAAATTTAGGTATTTAGCTCTTTACAAGTGCTTTATACATTTTTATGCCAACCTCAGACTAACTTACTAATCTTGTTCTACAAACAGCAGGAAGCCTTGCTAGTCCAGCAGATTTTCAAGGGCTGGCAAAAGTGACTTAAATTTGACTCTACTAGAGGCCAAATGCACATACGCATCCTGTGTCAGCCAAGCAAAAGAATACTGAGTTATCACTTACTCCACATAGAACAGAAAGTTCAACACATACATTTCTTATTTGCCACTGTTTGGTTATTCACAGCAATAGCCAAGTGGAGTGCTTTCTCTTCGAGTTACTTCCTCTATGCTTAAGGGATGATTACTGAATTTGCATTAGCTCTATTCTGTCACACAAGTAAAAACCATCTTTCACTACTGTCAATGTGAATTAAATAATATTAAATAACAGGATCTATACAAATACGCACACACGTGTACGGTCTATAGAGGAGCATCACCTCAGAAATGTATATATTAAGAATGACATCAGAATGAGTTCATGTGTCAAATTTAGATTTAAGGTCCCAAAGTAAATTACTATTTCTGCTTTGAGTGTTCTGGGAAGATCACCACCAATTTGGTGCACCTGCACTGCTGGAACATCAATGTTTACTGTATGCACTAGAAATAGATCTCATTAGCTTTACTATACCTTTCAACCCATTATATACATTCATTTATATCCAAAGTTATCCCCAATTTATATACAAAAAATAGGTTTAGGTATGCTAACATTAATGTTGGATGATGCTGAAAAATGTTGGATAGTTTGGGATAAGCAAGGAAGCTAGAGCCAGGCACCTATGACATTAACCTAATTAATTACTGATAGGTATTCTTTAGCTGCAGAATGCAAATTCTTTATTTTATAGGGTCCTATCCCAAATGAGACTGTTGCTTCAGTAACCAAGAAATTACCTAGAGTTGTCATATTGTTTTCAATGGTATCATGATAAATCCTCATGGTATACTCTGCTTCCCGCTCTGATCCTTTCCTTTCTGCCAAGCTGGAAATTCATTATGCACTATACATGAGAAAGCAAGCGAGGGGGCACACTTTCAAATTCATATCATACATTTCTGATCAGAATTGAAACACTGTAGCATCTGAACTCCAACAAATTATTCATACCATACACTACATACAGACAGAAGTCAGTATTTTAAACAAATATTTTTGAATATTTTATTTTAAATAAACCAGAGAGAAATCTGGTTTGGGCACTTGTGGATGATACTGCGAGACAAACAGTCACTTAACTACAAGCAAGGAGCAGGGCCACATCTGTTGCAACTGTACACGCAAATTAAATGAAAAATGGGTAGAAAAGTCCTCGGAAGCTCAAGTATGTCAATATGATAATACAATTAATTCATATTCTTTGCTCAGTTTTTCATGAATGACCCTCTGCATTAAAAATTGAGAAGCCACTGAGAAGCTGGCGTGTACCAAGGACAAGATAGCTACTCTTGGTCACAGAAGTGAAAAGGCAACCAAAAGGCACGAGTTCATTTATGTTACTAGGATGAAACATGGTCAAACAAATGTGCTTCTGCAGAGAAGCAACAGAATTCAGCGTCGGGGTGAGCACCAGCATAGTGTTGAATGTGGTGTTGCCATCCGCGGGGTAGAGGGGTGGGTGGGTGAGGGATCAGCCGTGCTCACACGATTTCCTGAACTTGCCTGGCTAATGGAGACCACCTCTCCCACGGTAAAGACATACTGGGAAACAGAGGACAGGCCATAAAGATTTCTGTTCTTATAAATACCTCTCTGCTAACTGCAGATTTATACGGGTCAATATCAGCAAAAAGCAATTGTGAGATCTGATCAGTCTTCCTCACTCAGACGTGCAACCGTTCATGAATACTCGTACTCTGTTTATTTTCAGGGAGAGAGACAAGTACAGAAAAAAAGGATTATTTTTACAGTGCCACCGAGGAACAGCCTTTGACTGGACATGCCCCTTCTTGATCCTTGAAAATTATGTCCCTACCTTCCCAAGCATCAGGCTGCTGAGGCTGAAACCCACTGCACAACTGAACTCCTGCCTATATTTGATTAATAAGCAGATGCCTTATTTTAAAATAAAACTTTTCTTTAAGTTACATCCTTTTCTTAAGTTTTCGGTTGGAAACTTGGCCTAAATGACAGCTGTGTAGGCCTCACCCCAGCTCGGCTCAGCGGGAGCTCTAATGTACTTCATTCTGGGGCTGGGAGCTGCTTTTAATCTATCAGCACGACTCCGCAGCTGCTGTAAGCTAGCTGAAAATTGTCTGCATACACAGGGTTTAAAATTTTGTAACCCTTTTGGTGCAACTTGCATTTAGGCAGGAACTCAGCAAGGCAGCCACCACGATCTCTGGAGAGTTAAATGAAAGCTCGAGACAGCAGTCTGCAGGGCTGGGAGGGCACGCCAGAGACCTCTGAGCAGATTAGGAGTTTTCCTGAGTTCACAAGTTCAAATACCAATTTCCAGTAACTGTTTGACTGGATTTAGCCTTGTTGTAAGTCTGACAATCGGACTACAAGCCAGGCAAATAAATATTTCTGCTTTACACTAGATGCCTTTAGCAATTAAAAACATCTCTGTGTATTTTTAATAGTGATTGGCCTGTAGCTTGCTCTGCCTCTCATTTTACAGCTTTTAAGAAACTGAACAAACATTATATCCTCTTCCAAGAAAGCAAGCTGCAGAGCAATTGCTTCACATACACAAGACAAACTTCAAATACTCATAAAGTAAAATGCAACCATGTAGAAGTGTTAAATCTGCTACTGCCATCAACAGAAACTACACACAGTACAGTAACCCGGCGTCATCTATTTCAGTGGGACTCAGAGAGGACGGATATGAAACTATTGCCAAATATTTACACTTACAATTCTTACAAAATATCCCGAGTCCCTGAGGGATTAAGCATAATCTCACATGTCAACAACCACCACCAACAAAAACTTTAAATATGGCTGCAACATGTTTTCACAAAACTTTACTGCGGTTGCTGTTAAAAAGTCTCTGTCTTTTTCTGTTTTTCAGTGAGGAGAGAGAAAAGAGCCTCCTCCCCTCGAAAAGCAGGGCACCGCGGCTGATCTGCCAGTGCTGGCTGCGAGTCGCTGCCAGGCACGTTCCTCCACGCCTGCCCAGAAGCTTGGGCTCAGCAATAGCCCCTGTGCTGTGGTGATGCTGCTGCTGGCCCCGCAGCCGCGGTCCCCTGCGCCTCGAGCAGGGCAAGCCCCGCAGTGAAGCACCGAAGGCTCACCTAACATTTTAATCAATTTGGGACCAGAAGACAGGGCAGCAGCAAACCACCAGAAATTTAAACGTGCAATGCGGAGCTCTGCAGAGAGCGATCCCAGAGAGCTCCATCAGCCCCACTGCAGGGAACAGGCTCTTTCCCGCCTGCCCACAAGCACGTTTGCTTTGAATACGCAAGCCCTGAAACTGCTGCTCCTTTTCTGATACACTGCAAGGGGCTCGGCATGGAAGGGTTCACGCATTCCTACAGAGCACAAGCAGTTTCATCAGGCTGCCATTCAGCGCAGCCCTCTTGCCAGACCCTACGCAGTGGAGGCTTGCGGGGCTGTGGTACTAACCCTCCCGCAGCGTGAGCTGTGCACACACGTGGAACAGTTTTCAAAGGTCGTAAGTAACGTAAGTTGCGAATAACTTTCGGGAGACTTTCACAAGCACTTCTCCTAACCGAAGAGTATTCCCATGTTGATTTTCCACCTTTGAGCACTAGAGATATACAATAAAACCAAAACAGTAAAGATCAAAAGACCTGTTCCTCCATCTTATAATTACTGCTTCTCCTAAGAAAAAGCCTGTTGCTATGTATTTTAAACAGTCAGGCGCAGAGCCACTGCGGGCTGGAAAGCAGGACGCAGGAGCCTGGGGCATTACCTGCTGCAGGATGCCCCTAAGGAGCTCTCCTCCTGGAGAGGAGGTGCCACAGCAAGGTCCTCATGGACGCTCCGTGTATTTTGGCAGTGTTCTTCTCCACAGATTCTAGGGGCCCCCTTCTTTGAACTGACTTTGCTTTTTTTGCATTTGCTAACTTCTTTTCTTCCTCACCCCGTGTGTCGATTGCCCTTCTCTGCTGAGGTCGCTTGGATTTGCCTTTGTGCCAAATCCTTTTGTTCCAGTTGGTGGTCTGTTTGGCCTGGTTGAACCTTTCATTTATTGTGTGATTTCATTGTGCAGTGCTTGCAGACTGGACAACTGGCCCATTATGAAGCTATTAAATTCTCTACAGTTATGTGCACGTGGACACAAACATACGCCTCTTTCCTACAGTTTACTTCCTTCCGCAGCCTTCTGTAATGGAGCAGGGTCCTGAGCTGTGGAAGCTTTGCCTTAGCTCCTCCATTTTAATGACTATAATCCACAAGGAGCAGTAAAAACAGCCAGCATGGTGCCCAGTCCCCCAGTTGCCAAATGTACGCCACGCTCCAGGAAAAGAAGCTAGGAAGGTAACATTACCTGAAATTCACCTCTGTTCCACATACTCAAAAAATTACCTTTAGGTGCTCACTAGCTTTTAGAAAGGGCCAGAAAAAAACCACCCTGAAATCAGAGGCCAATTCCAAAATCTCAGATTCCTAGAAGAATTGATGCAGCAGCAGCTGTATCTCTTTCATTTGAGTAATTATCATATAATTAAGTGCATGAATTACAAGAGAGCCAAGGCATTAAATTAAAATATTTAATGCTTGTAAATCTGAAAATGATTACTGTGCTGATGTGCAGCTACCGAGCAGCGAAGCTAATGGCAACACGACAGTACCACCAGCCTCCCATTATTCTGCTGTAGCTTAGAGAAGGCATCAGAATTTTGGAAATCTTTTGCTGAGGAGGAAAATTACCTTTGATTCTTTAAACCTAGCAACTGATCCTTAGAAATTGCTCATCTAAGTACTGAAAGCAAAAGAGAAAAGGAGAAAGAAATCTCTGAGCTAAAACGTAATGTTTTATCTCACAGATGCACAGGGAGAATTAAAAGTGGAAATGTCTTGTTGAGAATCTTCCAGAGAGCTGAACAGAAGAGCCATTCCCAGCATTCTATTTACAGAGGGTCATCTTTCATTACGCAAATTTTAGCTTCATCCAAGCTCAGTCAGCAGTTTGCAGGACGGGACCTTCAGCAAATCAAATCAACCAGATAACCAGAAATCTCTACTCAAGGCACTTTCATAACTAGACACTGATGGAAGAAATCCTTGACACTACAAAGTGTAGATCTTGAGATTTGGGGGCAAACTGTTTGCACATCCCTGAAAAAAAGGTGTTATGTTAAAATTCTTTTGTAAAGCACAGAACAGCCCATTTATGTTTCTCCAGCATGTCATTCCTGCTCGCATAAATAAGCCAGGAGTGGACATTGCCTTAGCCCAAGAGAGATCGATAGGCAGTACAGGAGCTGGGCTGGTGCCAATTCCCTGCAGGCCTCCAGGTGCCGAGACAATTTCGGGGACATTTCTAGACTGGAGATGTCCTCCTGCATCCTTACTGCAGGACCAGCCTCGGGGAATACGCGAAGCCAGGCCCTCGGGCGGCTCTGCCTCCTGCCGTGGGCTGATGCCATCCTCCACGGCAAGGACATGGACACGGCCTCAGTGCATCATCACGCTGGAGAGACTCAACACAACATTTTGATGCTTTGCTTTACTTACATTGGTATTTTAAAAGTTGAAAAACAACCAAGAAACCCAACAGATATTTGGCTGGTATTTCACTGAAGAATCCCTTTGTGTCACAGAAATACAATTGCCATGAAACTTCAACAAAAGCAGTGCACACAGTACACAGGAACGGGGGATTAATGGCTTCGGGCTGTCTAAGGGGTCATGGCTACAGGTGGAGGCAGAAAACATGGTAAGCCCTCTTCCCTTTAAAAGGCACAACCACCTCCTCTGAGTGAACGGATAGGGCTGAGGGCCCAGGACTTGGACACCAGAGGGGCATCTGCCTTTTTATATGTATTTATATCTTTATTTTTAATATCTATTTTAATATATATAAACACACACACAAAAATCAGTCAGAAAACCTATAAAGACATAAATGTTGCATCTATGGACACAAAAACCAGGACAAGTTATCCAACTTCAAATGAATTGCCCTCAGCTATTACATGAGAAACATATGATGGCACTCCCGTCAGAACAAAAGCTTATAATCATTATCCATACAAAAGGCAATACAGTAGACATTTGTTATCTAAGTGACTGCTTCAAAGGCGTTCCAGCACTTCTGACCAAGACTCTTCCCAAAACTCCGCAAAGTCACCAAGACCTAAGCATTTGGCAGCCCTTGTGAGCTACAGTCTGTAATTAACATGGAGAAAGGTGATCCTTAACTTAGGTACCAAACTAATGGCTTTTAATCACAGCATCTGGAAAAAGGAAAGCGTACTTTCAAAGTGTTGCCTAAAGCACATTGGATATTCTTTTTAAGAGGAAAATGGTGTAGAAATAGACCTCATGAAAACATTCAATTTCTTTTCTTGACAACACTCTCTACATTTAGGTGTCCTGCCCCAATGCCACTGCTATCCTTGAGGGGATTTTCCTCCAAAATCCTTCATATTTTTTTCTTGGCTCATCTCTCACTTATGTCTCCTATAACTTGAAATGACAGCAACAGAAGTCAGTGAGAGTGGGTGAATACCTGCCTAGGTGTTATAATGCACAACACAGATGAATGTGGCCCATGTGTGTGAAGAAGTCTGTTTGCAAGGTTGCTGGAAGGTCACATGTTGGCCTTGGCTCTGGGAAAAGCATGCATCTCCTCTCAATTGTCAAGTGATGCTCCCTGTTACAAAGGTTAAACAGTGGAAGACATTAATACCATTATAAATACTTCAGGTACATAGATAGGCTAATAACTTGTGTAGTAATCTCCAAAGCATCCGACTTTCATGTGTCAAATACTTTATCATCACAAGGTGATAATAAGAAATAGCCACAAGGGAAGAGTAACCTTTTCCTAGTGGTAAGGAAGCCAGGGTTTCAGAGTTACTATGTAATTAATTCGCTTTTCAGGAATCAAAACACCCTAAAGCAAAAACAAGTTCAACAGACTTGTAATAACATACTATTGTAGTGTTAAGCCCTCTTACTCCTCAACAAAAATCTATCCTTTCCACTTTGTCTTGACTGTGAAATCCCTGACCCACACTGTAATCATCTCCTGCCTTAACTATGGCATTCTCCTTTGCCTTGGTCTCCTCGAATTTCGGCTTTTCAGTCCCTGGTGAGGTCAAGGTGCTCACACTAAGACCATCTCAGCTCTGAGATCCTCCCACTCAGTAATCCTTTCCTGGATTTGTTTTGCCTCAAACATTTCAAGTTCAGATTTTACTAAACTTTGCAGGCGTGAACAATTTCTCACTAAAGTACACCTCGGCCACAACTGTGTACGTTGGTACCAGGTTCCAGCTTGACTTCCTTAGGACTTGGATCGGATACCACTGCCACTAGTCTTCAGCAAAAATAATCCCAATGAAGCAGAGGAAGCCAGGGTAAGACACACCAGGAGTGGGTCACTGGCCCTGATAGATACTGCTGCCCTGATAGGCGCCTGGTGACTGCCCGTGCAAAGCTCTCCATCACCTTCTGTCAATCTCTGCAAAGAGCACAACTCTGCACCTTCACCTGCTGCACCCAATGTCCTGGCTACTCTGGTTGCCAAAGTTAAATGGCTGGCCTTATCTGACGTGCTTTGCACAGAGCAGGGGATGTTTATGGTGCTGTGTAAAAATATCAAATACAGAAATGCTCAATGTACTTCAAAGTGTATACTCTGATTACAGAACATTTTTTAACATGGATCATTCACAGCTAGAGCAGAAATTATCAGTTAATTTTCAGCACGGACCTCCCAGGAAGGTGAGGTTATACCTGTCTGTTCTGGCGAGACTTTAAAGGGCTGTTTCCTTTCTTTTGTTGTATTTTCTAAAAAAGCAAATGTTCTTTGGCTGTTAATAAAGATCAATGCTGACAGTAGCTGTAATTATATATAAAACAGCTGATAATTAAAAACTGAGCTTAGAAATCATTGAAATTTGATACATAGTTGATGTTACATATAATATTTTACAAGTGGTACCAATTGAGAAAGAAGATACATGTTACCAAAGACATTTTTGTGATCATGGGAAGCAGGAGATGGCTGAAAAGTTGAGAAGATTATGGAAGTGCAATGATTTTTGACACAGGGGGCAGAAGCTGTACGTGGGTTTCATTCCCCTTTTCATCAAAAGGCTAATTTCCCCCATTTTACATTCTGTTTACATGGTCTATTTTACAAAATCCTATGCACCGTCTTCTGATTCTGTATTCCGTAAGCATTTGCAGGCAGAGAGTCAACAAGGGACCACAACTGACATTGCAGTACGAGTAGAGGAGCAATTGTGGAAAGGTTACCACTGACACACACAGACAAGAGATTGAATTTACCAGTTGTCCTGACGGATGGCCTTAATTTGGGCAATTATACCCTGCTCAATATGGATAAACACTGTAAATCATCCTAATTTTAACTCAGAAGAGGAGATTAGGGCAGCACGGATAAACTTCATCTATGCATATAGCACAATATATGTTTCGCTCTGTAGCAGTACACATAAAATTCAAATGTAATCTATAAGCTTGCAAAAGAGTTTGGGTCAGTTGTCACAGTGAAACTGGTTGTGGTTTTATTATTGCATACTTAGTAAGCACTTAAAGCACTAAACCAAGCCATAGGTCACTGCCAAGGACCAGAGCCTGCTAAAACACTGAGCCCCTTCCAGGTTTGTTCATTTGTTTTGGTAGAGGTATCTATGGTCTGAACACAATCATGGCTTGATTCCACTACCAACAACAGCAGAAATTTTGCTATTAATTTTAACGGGAAAGTCTGATAGCGTATTTACACAGAAGCACACAAGATAGTAGCTTTGTTAATGCCAAAAGAATTAATCCAGTTAAGCATCTGTGAAGGATCAGAATTAATCTCGGGACAGAGCAACATCGCACATCCTCATGTGCTAAGTATTATCACTACAGTTGTGCCACAGCACCTTTGGTCCCAGAACACAACTCGGCAGATACACAGGGCCCATGTGGAACCCAGGTGCTGCTGCCCACACGCAGGCTAACACAGCTCTGCTCCACCTCCCTGGCATCGGCCACAGCGCTCCTCACTACAGCCACCCTCCCTCAGACTCAGGTTTTCTTCCTCCCAGCCACGCTTCCCTACACAAAAGCAAAACAACTCTACACATCCTGGAAGACCTGTTCTCTCCCTGCCACCTACAGCCACCCATGCTGCAGAAACCAGACACCAAACCGTTGGCAGAGCAGGGGAGCAGCCCCTCCTGGCTTCGCACCTTCCCCCGGTAAGCCATGCCTGCGGCGCGGTGGAGCGGCTGTCCAGGCTCTCCCACGCGCCGGTGAGCTCCGGCAGGCTCCTCGCCTCTCCTCGCCTGCCGTGCGCTCTTCAGCGGCTGCTTCACCAGCTCCTGCCCCCAACGCCCTCACAACAGCTGTGGGCTTAATTATCAAAATAACATTTTAATAGTCTCATAACTGAACTCCCTTCCAAACATGCCAGCGGAGAGGCTGCAAGGATTCTTTTAACATCTTCAGCTAAACTTACTAATCGGCTGCATTTAAGCGATCAGGCTGTCCTAATGCGTGCCATTTACTGCTGGAGCCATCCCTCCCACCTCCAATTGCCGTTTGCCGTCTCTCATTTCCTAAGCGACTCTATTCTCTGTGCGCGTAGCGAGGTGGTCAGCGCTCCCACGCACCAGACCTGCGAGGAAAGCAGAAGACCAAGAAACTATGAAGGTAGCATTCCTGCCTCCCATTATCTTCTTTTTTTCTATTTAAAGGGACTAATACAGTGGTACCCAATCAGCACTCCCAAGGAAGTGAATGTGCTAAGTGTACTTACGCAAATTATTTAAGATCACTAGGGGTTTACTTGCTTTTAACACTTAAAAGAAAAAAAAAATTCTATGACAAGCATTTGTTTCCTTTTTCACTACCTTCACAACTTGCTTTGTAAAATAATTCTAAAGGGACTCCAAACTAGTATTTAGCTGCCAAGTTAACTTTTCTGTACAAACTCCAGAGTAAAAGGTGAATTCACACTGAAACAGTGCTGTGATTTCTCCTCAGTAAATAAGCCATTTATGCAGCAAACTTTACTTCCCATTTCCCACTTTTTACCATTTCTTTTCATCCCATTGTTACTGGAGTTAGGTAAATGTTTATTCTCAATAGAAATTTTAATGACAGTGATTAGGAAAGTGATGAGTTTATCCCTCTCTCCTCCTTCTTCACAGAGTTCTCTGAAGTGCTGCCTTCTTTTAAAATACTGCAAATATATGTACACTCACCTTTGTCCACCGTATTATCTCACACTGAGGTTCCTTGCAAGTCTGAAGCAGGTATGGCAAGGCATTTATTTCTACGAACACAAGGATCAGCTATGGAAAAGAAAAACTTCAGATAGTGTCTCCGTAGTTCTCCAAGTGAAGTCCTAGCTGCACTAAGCTCTTCCAGTTGACTTTCATAGCATCAGCATTTTAGCCCCTCTTGCGACAGTAAATATCTAGCTATATTCCTTGGAAAAAGAAATAAGATTCTTAAAGAGATGTTTTTTAAGAGTTTATTACTTCAGGTAATAGCTGAGAATACCACCCTGTATTGGCAGCCAAGGCACTTGCAGTGCCACAACAGTGTTTCTGCTCATGACCATTCTGTAAGAGGGTCTGTTGTGCCTGAAGAACATTACTGGTCAAGATGTGACACCACATTGTAACTGATGTCCTATTTTTACTCAATTTTACAGCTGAGTTAAGCAAGGCACTGGCTTGTTGCATGAATTATCTACGGTCACCCAGCCTATAGATCTGCAGGCTGCCCCCTCCCCGTTAGCCGCACGAGCCATTTGTTGGTTAGTCAAATTCATTTCGGTTGGTCTGGAAAAATCTGCTTGTATGCGTTTTGTCTGTTGTGCAGCGAGCCGAGGCCAGTGTCCACCCAGCAGATGGAGGAGTGGAAGCGCTGGCCTCCGCAGATGGAGCCTCTGTACCCTGCCCTTGCTTAACTCACCCGGGAGATGACCCACAAAGAGAGCCAAATATTTCTAATTTGTCTTTACGACTATTTGTTGTTAGCCTTCCTTACGCTTTAGTAAAGAGCGCAAGCAATCAAGGTGCAATAAAAAACCCTAAAATACATTAAAGAGCATTACTCTGGCCACAGGTTGTAAGTTCACAAACTCGGGTCTGAAGGAAGCATTTCCCGCAAGCCTGCAGTCGTGTTGGAGGTGATGCCCTTGTGTCTGTCACAGGGGCACGGGCTACATGAACCCGAAGGTGTGGACCCATAGGTGTGGCTGCCAGCAACTCACTGCATGCTGCATAGTGCTAAGCCTCAAACTATACCACAATCAAATTATTTATTCTAATAGAGAACAACTGAATATAGACCTTTTTCTTCCTTGCTATTCATTATCTCTTACAGCCTAACAGTATCTTTAGAAATCCCAGGATGATCAGCAAATCCAGGGAGATTTAAACCATATTTTTGTATTAAAATAGTCAAGGATGTAGGTGACACATTGTGGCCCCACATAATTTAAATGTGATAGATTTAAAGGCAAAAAGCTCTTTGCAGTCTGTTGCAGAGAGTGGGCCAGATTCCCATCTCAATTACAGAGCGATAAACCCAGACTAACAATGCTGACTTCTGAATATCGGAGTTACTCCAGATTTACACTGCGTGTAACAAATTAAAATATCAGCTATTGTGTTCACATCTCGTTCTCTCTAAATGAAATATTTTTCTATGCATTACAAATAGGTAGGAAAAGCTAGTGCATGTTCTCTTACTCCAAGCTGCCCAAATCTCCTAATTATAAACAGGGAGCAGAGCTCTAAAAAGGACAATCTTCTTCCTTTCTTCATCATGATATCATCTTCAAAACTAGAATATTAAGGAAATAGAAACCAGGGTTTTTAAGGTTTTTACAGTCTGTGCTCCAGGGGAAAACAGGCACTCAGCTACGACTGAAATTGCTTCACAACGTGCGCTTCTGGGCCTGTGTTATCCTCACTCCACAGATGAGCAGAAAATATAGTTTGTTTCTTTTTTTTTTC
>Ga0181612_125014_pt1 | contig 14076 bp, 6 predicted proteins | sample HoacroProtozoa21_FD_119630 | JGI IMG/M metagenome (GOLD analysis project Ga0181612, IMG submission 119630) | Hoatzin crop microbial communities from Cojedes, Venezuel. Combined Assembly of Gp0051906, Gp0051904, Gp0051908
AAAAAAAAAAAAAAGAGCTAGAGAAAACAGACAAGTTTCATTTGGGATTAAAAAAAAAAAAATCTTACAATTTAGTTAACACATTGTTGTCCAAGCAATTTATGGTTTTCTTTGAAGAGGTAGCAGCATTTGCCATTTTCTGGCAGCCACAATTTTCAAGAGGATACAACTATCTAGCATGATACATCCACAACCCCTAATTGTCTCTGTTACAGTTCCACCTAGCTGCTTAAGACCAGCGACATAAACCTGCCAACACACTCTTCCATTCCACCTTCATCTTTGGTTACAGTCTCCATTCTGGGACTACAGCATAAACTGTGCTATACGTGCCGAGGAATGTAATCATTGTCCCCTGAAGCCATAGTAACTTTTTGACCAACATTTTCAGTTACGCTTCTTGGAAGGTTTACTAGAACTCTGATAAACCACTGAACTTGTATTAGTGTTCAGGTTTTAGGTATGATGTTACTCAAAGGAGAAACCACAAATGTAGAAGGGACAGGTCTTACAACTGTTAATATTCTAACTCATTATCTCACCTGAATGCTAATCAACAGCAAACATCAAGGAAGGCTATAAGCATTTTGTAGTCAAAAAAGGGGCACTGATGGAAAAAAAAAAAACACAGCTTGTTTTAACTTACCTTTGGAAGGAGTAGATTTCAACTTTTAAATGTGTTATCCCCAAAGTAGCCTACATTCGTTAATCCTGCCTCTAAAGAAAACACTGTGACCTTCAGTACTGAAGAAACTCAAGAAAAGATTAATACCTAATTCTTCAACATGGCATTTAAATTGCAGACATCAGAGATAATGAACCAAGGCAAAGGGGATTGCCGGATTTGGGATTACAGTAGAGATCAAGTCAGGTTAAAGCTGTTACAGCGTTCTAGCATTCTCCTTCTTTACAAGTACGCAGAGTAAGTGTTATAATTCCTTTTGCCACATTTAAACAAGAAGCCTAATTACAAAAACCTTATTTTGGATACATTTATTCAATTTGTTCATAACAAAAGAAGCAAAAGAAACGATGATTCTTTAGAATATTCTTCCCTCTCGGACGTACATCAGGTTCTACCACCCCACCCCCCCCAGGATGCAGGAAGCAAAAAAGACTGAACAAGTCTTAGGAAAAGCCTGCACTTTACTCCTTAGTCACCATCTATAATCCAGTCATGGCTCTGCTCAAGCTCTGTCAGTCATTTCAAGGGAAGCCACTTGTCCTCTAGCTGGCAATTGGCCAGTCACTTCTGCTATATTTTATTTAAACCCTCCACTGTCAATGAGTCTCCTCCAAAATGAGATATTAATGGCTTAAGGCCATCACAGTCAGGTAGCTATTCTAGGCTATCACAGGGAAGCCCTAAACCAACGAAGCAAGAAGCAAACCCAAAATTAGAGATAGCTACTGTTGTCAAAGTCTCTACTAGACAGGAAAACTAAAGGAATCAAGAGTGTACTTGTAAGAGGATTCAGCCTTTATCTTTAATATGCCATTTGGCTTTATCAATATTAAAGGAAACAGAAACAAAAATTGCATATACACAAACAAAATAAAAATTATAAATTTTAACGTTTTGAATGGGAAGTGTTCAGGACCAAAAAGCAATCTGTAAAGTCTGTCCAGTTATAGCAGGGATTGCATGATTTGTTTTCCTATACATAAATGCCATAGCTTTTCCTATGTGAATTCAGCTACAACTGCAGAGCTTTCAGCAAAAATCTAAACTTTCATGATCTTGAAGGTATGATAAAGTACTTGGTTTAATCACATATTTATACATACCTACACATAAGACTATCTACTCATATGCAGACAAACTAAAGCTATCTCCAAGAAAAAAATTTGTCACCCAAGACAGAACGCCACGTAAAGGACCCAGCAGAAACAAAGAAAACAGTTTGCAAAACTGCTTAAGAAAGCACAATCAAAGATGGAAAATGGTTTTACTTCAAAGCCCTCTTCCTGAAGTTGGAGGAGAACAGGAACGATCAAGTCAGAGCACACATAGATAACACCATTCAATAGATACGTGTCTATCCCAACAAATCATCTCACACAAGTTTGATGTAGACGTAATAGAAACCTAAAGAATAACTGGATTGGTTGAAACTTAACATAACTAGATTGCTGCATCTGTAATATGGGTGACTATGAAAGTTTTCTGTTCTATTTTATGATCCCCCTGACAGAGTTTGCAGTACATCACGTACATAATTAACAGTGCTAGAGACAACTGTTATGCAGTTTTTAAAACAAGGTGAGGCAGAGAACAGATTTAGAAAACTAACAAATAAATCTTGTTATTTGAAGGAGAAAAGAAAAACCTCATACGTATGAGAAACCGTAAGTTTTCATACAGAATAATAAAAGCTCTCACTGCAGAAACTTGCATAAGAACTTCAATCTGTAAATAAACTTGAGACAAAAACAGTCATAGGAAGAAGCGTGAACTTTATGAGGTAAGGTATGATTCCCCATGTGGCATTAGACAATTTCACTTTTGGCAGTTCCCAGCTACTACTCTTTAGAGGCAACAATCCAGTCTACTTATGCAACCATTACAGAGCTGGCATTTCTAAAGCTTGCACCACTCTTGAAAAGTCTCAGAACCCGGTAATTTTAAGTACATAAATGAATAATGCACTCTACAAAAGCCAAGGAAAGGAGTTTCCCAGAAAGATTCTGAAGCAACTCAACCTTCAGTAGTGGAACAATGAAGTTCTGCCATCATTAAATCAAAGTAAGTTCTAATGCAATTAAGAGTTCACATTAAGAAGTCTTCGGGATAAGACAGGCTGGGCCTCCACTGCTTCTAGGAGTCACAAAAAAATTTGCAAGATACTAATTATCTGTTCCACTTATGTTAACGTACTGGTTTCACCCACAAAATCTCTTACTAGGTACACTACACAAGCCTCTTCACTGAAACTTACTCAATTCCCTTAGCTACACATGAGACCACAGCAGTCTTCTTTCTCAACTTTAAAGATAATTGTAATACGGTTTCCCAATCAATCCTCCCTGTGACCGTGCTATTACACTGACAAACACCACACTAGTGGAAACAAAAACAAGATCATGTTGTCCAAACAGAAAATTCATAATCCAAGTACAAAACAAGGTAGGAGATAGAGAGAAGACTGCAAGGCAACAGACATAACAACAAATTTTTTTAAATACACATAAATCTTTATGCATAAGAAAAGTGGAACTGAAGAGCTTTACAGAGCATTTCAAAGAAGGCATTTTTGTTTTGTAAGTATACAGTGCAAAAGCTTACAATAAACATTATGGGAGAAAGCATAAAATGTGACTGAAGATTATAACAAGTGACTAAGGTGTCATGGGGATTATCAGAGTTCAGGGTCAACATCTTAATAACAAAGAAATGACATCAACTTACACTTCAATGTGATACTAAAGGGAAACAAAAAAACAAAGCATATTATGTTGATCTTGTTCTTCAGGACACTGATGGATATTGGTTGGATATCAGCCACTTACCATCTTCTCCGATTTCATCACTTCATTAATAAGAATGATAAGAATTAATTTTTTACCTTCATTGGTGAATATGAACATAGAAACTACAAGCAATTGCAAACAGTGAACTGTGTCATGCTTGTGTGAAAGAACAGCAGCATCAGATTTGGAACAGTAAAGTAACATACAGAACACAGGAAACCAAATTTCATTCAAAACATTAAGCCAAAGTATGCAAGCATCACTGAGAACCTGGAGGGACTACAAAGTCAGTTATCACCAGTAATTAAAACAGATTATACCAAAGCTATTATTTAGCATCTTATAGTCTGTCAAACGAAGACAAAACTACCCAAGAGACCCAAAACACCCATTTTACAGGTAAAATATCTAGTAGGCAATTAAAGCTGTTTCAGCTTCTCCCTTTCTCTGCAACATTCTTTTGGAAATAAAGCACTTTTTTCTCCAAAGTGCCTGCCCAGAAAACAGACACTGTTCAAAACTTCCACTCCAACACAAAGCAATAAAACAGTGGTCCAGCAAAACTGAGAATTAATCACTGGCTGACCTACATAGAAACAGGAACAGAACAGTTACTTTACAAGAAGATATTAACTTGACCTAAAAGCCATACTGAAATATAATTTGCTACATAGAGATATACTCTCATGAGGCTGCTTTCAATTATACCAATTTAATTCTCATCACTTCCAGGTACTACAAAACCAAAAAGAACTAGGAAGCTTCAGCAAGCAGCTCTCTAGAACAATCCCAGCAAAAACTCTGTCAAGTTAATTGGTAGTTCAATACTTCCCTCCACAATTAACAGAAACAGTCAAAAAATTAGTTATATTCTCTGTAGTACTTCCAGTCAAGCACTCCTGCCACTGGATTGATGAAAGGTGTGAGTGAACAGTAGGCTTTCATTTCTCTGCATTGTTTTTTAAACATGCTTTAGTATGTTGCAGAAAGTACCATCATTTAAAGGTATAGTACTTGTTACCATGCTTGCAAATTTAAACTTATTTTGGAGCAACTTTCAAGAAGGTAAAGGCAAGTGTTACCAACATCTGCGCAATCAAAAACTCTACCTCTTAAAAATATGCTCTGTGACACTCCAAACAGAAAAAAAGTGAGTAAAACTACGGGTGGCCCAGTCTTAAGTTTCTGAATTTCCTGATTTTGCTTGTACCGAGATCAGATGTAACACCGAAAGCCCTAACTCTACAGGCAGGAAGAACGCCCATAATCATTACATCAGTTTCACACCACTACTCTTCAGCAACACTACAAGCATTAGAAAGGAGTAATAACACTTCTCTCTGCAGAGGGTTTTCCAAAGCAGAAAAGGAGCTACAAGTAGTCACAGAATCCCCAACAGAGAAAACAAGCCTCCTCCCTAACTTCTGCAACAAACGGCTACAGGCCTGCTTGTGACCGATCAGATGTATCTCACACACGCATGAGGGTGAGGCAAATATGAAAGATGAGAACCTAGCTGGACATGAAATGGAGCACGTTATCCTCCGACAGCAACTGACAAACATACAAATTAATGTACTTGTTCCAAACATATCTGGTAAAGGTCCCTCACCACAAACCTTTCACCGACTTGTGCAAGCGAAGAATGGGAGATCAGTATCAGTTCCCAAGTAAGTTTAGGCTTCATTTCTTCAGGCAGTGTAGACATAGCAGATTCACTGTACTACTGCAAGTGGTATTTGTAAAGGGGAAACAAAATAGCAAAGATACATTCAGACATTAAGAAATGAAGATAACAGATTATACTGCATCATATTAACAGTAACATACTACTTGGTGTAAAACACTACCTAGAGCTGAATGTAATTCCCGATTCACTGAAACGGGTTGGAAATATTCAAGAACAAGGTGACCAGCACATCTTTCTCTACCAACCGATTACCTAAAGTTTTTAGATTTCATCAGTGAATTCAACAATGAGCTAATAACTGCAAAGGTTAAGGCTTTGGGAACAGTTGCACAGGTATTTTTAAATGGATCTGAAGGCCTGGAGGAAAAAAGAAAGCTGATGCAGTTCTACTCACACAACAGTCTACCAACAGTTTAAGTCAAACGTCCTTGAGCAGGGAAGTTTAAGTGCCAATTCAGAGAATATCGCCAATTCACACAGGCTATACCACAAGGACTTCAAACAGATTCAGGGAAGTCACACAGGTCACTGTACAGTGCTTGATGAAATGGTCTAAGAACACAGAAACAGGCCGCGCAAGTACTTGCTGTCACCGACCTTTCTTCCCATTTAAGCAGCTTATAAACAGTTTAATATCACCTAGTGCAAAAAAAGGGAAACTGTTTGAAAGGAGAGATGCATCTTATGGCTGCCCAACAAGAAGAGATAAAATAGAAAGAGTGTAGTAAAAAAGATCACAAAGGAAAGTAGACAATTAATAAGATGTCTTTCAGGATCTATCAAAAAAGAGGTTGAAGAACATTGCAAAGAATCATGTAAAGGACACATATGTGAAAACAGGAAAGAGTTAAAAAATGGGATCTGATTTCACAAACTCAAAAGAACTGAAAACAATCAAGGAGGAAAAGATGCAGAGCTGGACATGATGTGCAAATCAAAGGAAGACGCGGACTACGCTGTAGGGTAATTGTTGCATAGATACAGAATCTGCAAAATAGAGATCGTATTCCAGTATTCTTAAACATCTCTAATAGTTAACATTAATTTTAATACTTAGCTCCATTTTTTTTTTCAAAAGGAAAATTACTTCATCAGAACTTACAGCTGTCAGCTATTAAATTGAGACATTTTAACAAGCTCTGGTTTAGTTTATGCCACTCAAGGACTCCTGAAGAATTCAGTAAAGAATAAAGATGAGTCATATGGTTTGAAAACAGGCCCTACCAACACTGTGATCCACTACACAGGGATCAAAACCATTGTAATTAAAATATCAAGAATTTTACAAAACATTAAACATCATCTTGGCATTACCAGCTACCATTTTAAGTGAACACTTGAAATTTCCAGCACTCTTGAATTTCCAGCAAATAGGAATTTACTTTCTGAAAAAGATGCAAATTTCCAAAGTCTTTCAATTATCATTCTCAGATTTCCCAATCAAAGGAAAACAAAATGAAACATAGTAAGACACAGAAAAATACAACAGTTCTTTCAATTAAGGTTTTCACTGCTATGGAATATGCAAAAATCTTTAAATCATTTTCTTTACGGCCTGTGTCATGAAGAAAAAAGTGACTTTTTTTTTTAATCATAACACTGAGGTGATGTCCACTCAGGAATTGGTTATATGAAGTAATATTCAAATGCAATTAAAGAGATAGAATATTTTAGGTTAAGATCTTAAGGGCACGAACTGACTTGTTGCCTACGTTTATGTACAAGAATGCAAACATTTAACATTCAGTATCAAATAGAGACATCTAGCACTTTTGATAGAAGCTAATAAAAGGGTACTTAAAAGATTGTATTAGAATTCCAACCCAGTTTCAGCAGTTTATAAACAAACATGTCAAATACTTGAAGAATTACCCAAAATCTCATTTACTTATAAATACCAGCTTTACTTTGTAAAGATTCATAGCACTTGCTAAAGAAAAGACTCTTTCGTCCTGTCAGAAATCAAAGCTTACTAATTGCTGTAACTAGAAATACAATCAAGAACAGCTGTCCTGAAGAGCTATACATTTTTGTAAGTTGAAAATGTACATAAAAGCAAGCATAAAAGTATGCACAAAGCAGCATTACAAAAATTACTGCTATTTACAGAGTCCACAGGTCTCATAATAAGTAGATGCACCCCTGCAGAGCCCCAGTGACTTCCAGTTATAATTACCAGTTGCTCTGGAGGCTCACAATGAAGAATCTAGTCATCCCGGTCCCAGGCACGGCACAAATACCCACATCCATCCCCCAAAGACTGACACAACTATGCACATATACACAATTTGCCCACAGAACCACAGGCTACCATCTTTCTGCTACTCCCCATCTTATCTCTTCATAGGCTACACTTCCAAAAATGTACTGCTTGCAAACCTTAAAGGCAGCATATAATATGTATACACTTGTACAGCAGTCTGTAATATGAACTGCAAATCAAAGAAGACTTCTAATTTTAAAAATAAGTATTTTAACTGCTCCTTGTGAGATGCTGGGTAACATGGATTGACTTCACAAAACATCTATGACAGTGAACAGTTGCTAAACAATACCTCTGAGAAAGCAGTCAAGATAAAACTATTGCTAGTTCTATCACCCACTCTCTCACTCAAACCAACTCTTCCCAATTTTTCTGGAATCTTTAGCTGCTCAGCCTCCTAATATAGAGAATTACAGTGCTACTACATTATTACATAGAACACCTAAATCTCAAACCAGCATCTCCTATTTACCCTCAATTTTAGTCCCTTTTACTCAGGTGATTTTTGTGTCCTCCCCAAGAAAGGGAATTTGGCCACCTTCTAGCTCACTGTTCATTTTTTCAAGGCCTCTTAAAAGAGAATTTGCCATAATTGAACTCTGGCAAACTCAGCTGCACCCACACCAGAGTTGCACTCTAACATTCAGGACTACACAAGATTCAAACTTACTAACCTTCCATTTTTTATAAATTACATTTGTCACTAATCTGATTTTTCAATGCACTGCCTGAAATAAACCTAACACGAGCAGTACCCAATGCAACTGCTTTAATCTTACTACTAAAGTAACCAAACATAGTGTTTTGAATAAAATACTTCAGGAAAATTAACACCATTTTTGTAAGAACCCCAGAAAAAGTTTAAGAATAAGTAGGGAACAGATATTTTACTAGATGAAGAACGGTAATTAGAGTGCTAAGATAGTCTACTTCAGTCAAATATAAAAATCAAGCCTATTTATTCATATGGCATTTTCTGTAGTAGCTATTTAAAAGTTCTCCTATTTATCATGGGGTTTTTTTTCTAGACTTGTTAGCAGATCTACATGCAATCAGGCTTTTATCTGAGAAATCTGTGAGGTGTTCCTTCAGTGTTATCAACAAAATTGACCCACAAGTGCTCAGACACCAAGGTGCTAAGCCTGTTAAGCAGTGGCTCAATACTGAATGAAAATTCCCCAAGGGAACAGCATTACATACACAACACTGAAAAAGCTGTTCTGTCATCATGCCTACAAAGTACATGAGAAGTTGTTCTTCATAAGCTCGGGCCTAACATCATACCCATGGAGTTTATTTCAAAAAAAACCCCTCCTTTTAAAGTACATGAGAAGTTGTTCTTCATAAGCTCGGGCCTAACATCATACCCATGGAGTTTATTTCAAAAAAAAACCCTCCTTTTAAAGTCCTCTCTGCTAGCCATAGTATCATGGAGCAGAGGGAATTCAAGTGACTTCTTTCAACTTCAGCGATGCTATTCAGAACCTACACAGTCAGCAGTGAAACAACAGATGTTTTGTCTTTTACTACCTATTACAAAAAAAACAAAACACCTGATAAATGCACACAGAGGAGCTATTCACAGGGTGACAATGGAGAAGGGGTAGAGAGAGGAGTGCTGTCGCTGAGGTCTTCTTTCCCAAAGTTTCCAGATGCTTAAAATGAAGGGTAGAAAGCCTCTATATTTGTCACAAATATACCAGAGGAAGAAAAGAAGTTCCACAGCATTTAAAGATGACCCTAAGATTATATTCTTGTGAGACTCACTGTTGAATCCACTTTTCCAGCAGCTGGGTTACTTCCCAGAAACATATTAACCCTGGCCTTCATTTCTGCGCTTCCTATCCATTACCCCATCCCTCCATCACCTGCCCCTCCCAAATTCTGACAGAAGTTCTTTAACTAACAACTGTCTTACCACATTTTTTAATTCCTACTTTACCTAACTTAGACAATGAAATAAAGTGTTTGTGAACTTCAAGTTGACTGCATAACCTTTTTAAAATAGGCACAGTATCAGACTGCTGGGGGAGTTCTGCTTCTTTGCCTAAACAGTTTGCTTAAAACTGTCCATCAGCACAGACTGCACAAATCCTCACCTGAGTATTAACTGGCACCACCTGCTTACACCTCGGAAGACAAGATTTTTATTTGCAGTTCATGAGCAACGCTGTCCTTTAATCCAAAGCATTTAAAGGGTTTCCGAGACTTCGTTAACGCAGTTAGGGATTACTTATATCACTAAGGATTCTTCCTTATTTGTGGAATGGAGTATCAATAGCAGGGCCAACTGACTGTCAAGTTACACGCAGGTCATATACAGTCTTCAGCTTCTTTTGCACCATCTACACAGTTTTCCCAAGCAGTTAAAGGAACAATGTTCTTGTGGATGCATTAGGTACAATGTAAAAACAATACAAAAAACATTTCAATGGTCTTTCTGTTAGTGGAAAAGGCTTAATGAAGTATAGTTACCCAAATACAATTTTCAATTTTCAAGTTGCACATTTAGAAAGCTGCATAAAATGTCAAGATTAAATTTTCTTATTTAAAAGAACTGTCACTCCATGAATTAATTCACTGGAAAGACGTGGAGTTTATTCTCAGACACACCTGTAACTTAAAAAAAAACTCTACACAAACTTTTGCCACTCAAATTATATAGCACAGACCTGAATAGAACGACAAGCCATAGTTTAAGTTTAACCCTGGTTAAACATAGCTCGATATTCAATATTCCTAAGGAAATACAGTATCGCACAGCGACTAAAATAATCTAGGTACATCATACATCAAGGAGAATAAATTGCTTCTAGTCTCGAACTTAAATCATTACGTAATCATGAATTTCAAGTCATTTAAGCTCCCTGATCATTGATCCAGGGAAAGAGCAGTGAAAACATTCCCAAAATACTTGACTGGTATACTGAAAGTTCTATCTATTCCAGATTAAAAGATGTTGGTCCATATCCAAGTCTGTCCCATTTCATTCAGCACATTAAGGCAATCTTTGTAGCAGATCTTTCTCAAACCACTGGTGTCAAGATTACTTCAGGCCACTGAAGAAACTGAATAGCTTTTATAGGATATAAAAGGCCCACTTGCAGGCCTAATCTCCAAAAGAAGTCACTTGAAGTGGCTAACACAATGCTACAAAGATGTTGAAGGAAGGTGTGTGTGGCCAAGCTTTCAACCACTGTGCACCACCACATGTCTTAAACCAAATGAACAGAGTGCAGCAAGTTTTACAGTGACTGCATTCTAACTCCACTAATTCATCAGCCCCAGGACCTCAAAATTCACAGCAGCTAATTTGATTTAGCCTTATTTATTTTCAGAGCTACAAATGCATTATCTATTTCCGACACCACATACTAAAGTTAACTTATTAACAATAAAAAGGGCCTTGGATAAGTTTTACCCCACCATGACCTCAACCTTTTTAAATTGTAGAACAAGGACAATATTTACCAGCTTCACAAGAGCACAGCAAGATAAGCTCTTATGGTCTTTGGGAAAGAAACAACATGTTTTAATTTATACAATCAAGTCGGCCAATAAAATTCTTAGTTTCCAGAAGTCCCACCTTTTTGTTCCTGTTTTTATTAACATGGGCATGCAAGTAAAACAAGATATTTATTTTCCTAAAATATCCTGCTCATAAGGTTCCAACTGCGTAACCTTTAAGCGTAAGTGCTTTTCACTCGCTCCTCTCTTCCGATGTAGATCCATGCCTCTCATCATTCTTTCCCCATCACTTCAATCTTTACTCCCCCATCCTTGCAGTGCTCGCTCCTCCAGAAGCAGAGGAGTTTTATTATGACAAGGACATCACACAGTAGCATCTTCCCAATTTCTGGTTATAATTCTGGCAAAGAACTAGCATGTAGGAAGCATGGGAACAAAACAACTTTGCCCCTGTGGTCTTTCTGTAGGGAACGCACAAGAATAGACAAGCTTAGGAAAAGAGTAAAGCATATAGGCCAGAAGAAGGTAAGGATGGAAAATAGGGAAATGTGTCACTAAATGAATTGGCTGCTAATCAACAACAGTGCAGTGTAATTTTTCTCCCTATTATAAACTCACAAATGATACTACCCAGAGCAGGGAGGAACAGGCTTGGGAAGAAAGAGGAGGGGCAAGGAAATCAAGAGCAAATTGCTTTCAAGAAATCATATATTAGCTCAAATTGCAAAGAAGTTTTTCCTACAAACACAATTTTCAGTCACCATTTCATATAACTAAACAAAAGTCTTCAGTTTCATACTCAACTACCATTCAGACAACATTTTAGGAGAGGATACAATTTTCTTTAACAAAACTCAGCTGAACACAGGCAGTAAAGAAGGGGAGTGAAAGCAAAAGAACTCTTTTACTAGCAGGGAAATTAAAGCTATGTTGAAAAATCTTATGCAAGTATAATTTATGAATTACACTACTAAGCATACCTACAATTAAAAAAATATATTCCTTCTGCAACACTGCCAGCTAAGCACCGATACAACACCCAGCTGCAAGACAGCTGTAAGATCTTCATTGCTAGATTCATTTCTTCTTGTAAGCATACATAATGTCAATCAAATTCAATTATTTTCTTACAGGACCCTGGCTACACCTTAACAACTTCTTGTATGTCTCTGACACACAAAAACAAGGGAAATGAGGAAGTTGACCAAGTAATGTGCATTTCTGCCTCATTTGTTTCCCAAAAAATACCAGAATTACTGAGGCCTCCTTTTCTGGCACTCATTGACAAAAGGCAGTCCCATCTCCTTTAAGATATGAATAAAAAACACGATTTAGATGTTGTTAATCTCATTGCCTTGAAGCTTCCCTTTTAGTGCTAAGTCAGATATCCTAGAAGATGAATATTCTGAAGTTCCTGAGGCATGCCCACCACAAATCATCTTCACTTAAGCTACTCAATTTTCATTCCTCCCGACTGTTAAATTAATAGTTTAAGCATATAAAGAATTCTACTTCTACCGCAGGAAGAGTGAAAAAGTAACTACTTTTTAAAAAGTCTCCTTCCTCCTCCATCAACAGGATCTGTCTTCCTAATAGATCATAAGAGTTAAGTGAACTTACATATTCAAATTGGCCTCTAAACTGTGCCTCTGAAAATTACTTCCAAAATAGAATATTTTATGAAACAAACTGGCTTAAATAAGCGTACCAAATACTTCTTAAGACCTACACATGAGCTTCACTAGTTTGAATCCTAAACCAGTTATTCCACCTGTGGCAGAAGACCCCCAGTAGGCTGTAAGACATAAGACAGATCAAGTGAGTGCCACTCAGTTCCTGCCACCTGTTACAAAACTCAACTGACTATTCAGATGTTTGTAATGATAGCAGTGAAATTATGATTTGGTAATGGAATAACTAGTTTTTTCTTCAGCTAAGAATAAACTTATTTAATACCCTCCCTGCTAAACAGTGAACAACGATTCAAGATGGTCTTCTGGTTTTTTTGTTTTATTGAAAAAAAAATGTTTTGGTGGTTCTTGGCTTCAGTAATCTGGAAATACTGTTAGATCATCTTCAACTAGAGAAAATGCACCAGAAGCACCACTACTCAAGTGAGTCAAAACAACTGCATAGGGTCGAGCTAAGAAGATCAGTGCACCACATAACATGGTTTGGGTGACTCCTGTGGAATTCTGTGTCTTCGGTTCTACAACTATAAAGCTCAAGAGCTGGATATGAACCACAAGACAAATCACCCCAAGAAAACAGAATTTATCTTTCCAAAGCGAAGATTGTTTAACTGCATCTACCTGTGCTATTTAACTTTTCCTAGAAAATACTACTCATAGGAAAAACTTGCTAGGTCAACTCTAACAGAAATAGCATATCAACATTACTTCTAGCATTATGTAATGGACTCATCTCATGCTCTGCCTGATAGATTATTTTAGAACTGTCTATACCAAAGCATTCAGAACTACATTATTTGACTCGCTAGATATATTTGTGTTTTATCTTAAGCTACCTATTATGAACACAACAATACGTTCACCTTTTCTCTATAACTGTCAGCTCTCTGGTTCTATAAGAACACAAAACAAATGCTACTCCAAACTGTGAAAAAGAATTGCTCTATCCTAACAAACTAAAGGTTGAAACAAGATCTACTCTACTTCTGCATTATAAGTGAACTCTTTCACTGAAAACACCTACAGGGTAATGACAGTAAAAAGAACAAATTAAATTAAATGGGGTTTTTTTAATGTTTATCAACTGTTTAGTTTTAGTTTGGTTTTCTGACTACAAGGCACCTAAGATCAGGCGTTATCAGAAACAGAATACTGATACAGATACAGTGAAAACTCTCCTGGTGGTGTTAATGCTTATGCGAGCAAACAAACACTTTTACTGGTAGAGATAAAATTCAGCATACCTTTCTTCCCCAGCATCTGCATTTACACATTGCAATTGATCATACACAAATACTGTTCAAGAAGTCACAAAGTAACATGATTATACCACCAAAGATGCTAGGACAGCTTTAGTTACAACAGAATTGAGGAAAAAAACAACAACAAAGTTAATCATACATGAAAGCTAGGTTCATTACAGGTCATCAACAGACACGGGCATCATGGTTAAGCAACATTTTCTTTCCTTTTCTGCATGTTGGCATATCTCA
>Ga0181612_112788_pt1 | contig 14074 bp, 9 predicted proteins | sample HoacroProtozoa21_FD_119630 | JGI IMG/M metagenome (GOLD analysis project Ga0181612, IMG submission 119630) | Hoatzin crop microbial communities from Cojedes, Venezuel. Combined Assembly of Gp0051906, Gp0051904, Gp0051908
AACACCACCTTTATTTGGTTAACAACTCAAAGACGTGATCATGATAACCATTCTTAGCTAGAGAAGGTGTCTTGAGACTAGGCTGAACTCACCCGGAGATAAAATATGACTTGCAAACACTCATTGAGGGGAAAAAAAACCACAAAAGTTTTTCTTAAAAAGAGAATGGTATCTCTGCAGTAAGGTAGGAAAGGCATTTTTCTCCAAAAATGTAAACTTGTGACTTCCTGACCTGCACAACAATTTTGTTTTGCCTCTTGAGTAAGCTGTGGTCTCTGCACAGACAAGCTCCTTTCAACTCCATCACTTGTACTAATTTCAAATAATACACTGAAAGTGTACAAGTGGTCCAAAGACAACAGTCGAGGAACGGTACTTCGTTCAGACGCCACAGCAGCAACACTGCTGCATTGAGAAAGTCCAAGCTACAGATACTTCAATTTAAGATGACAAATACACGCAGGTTTGCATAAGTTCAGCATATTTCTTCAGCTAGCATAGGAATTTCGTCAGAGAAAGACACAGACTGAAGGGACATCGCAAGACCTGTGGTATTATTTATTTTGTGAATCCATTGCACGATATCTTCAGACCAAAAAAAGGTCTCATTCTCATAGTTTGGGTAATTGCTATGATAGAAATTCATGTGCTAATAACTTGGAAACTTTTTCCCAAGGTTTTCAGCTCATGAATTATTTTGCAAGACTCGAGCATGGACGCTGAATTTCCCGTGCACTGGAAAGATGGACTTGGAAAGGCCCCCTGGTTATAAGTACAACAACAGAAAGGCTGCTTATCCCTCCACAAGGCCTTCCATGCCTGCCATTTTTGAAATTTTACCTGTGTTTCAATTTTCACATAAAACAGATTAAATTTCATAGCTTTTCTGCAGGAACAGCTAACAGTGGCAATCCCACTTCCATGGCCTTGAGAAATGGAGGTATTCAGCTTGGCATAATGCGAGAGGAAACCTCCACGTTCTGGTTTCAGTCGTGCTCCAGAGATCATACAAGCAGTGAAACCTTTCGTATAATTTAGTTGGGCTTCAAGAGCATTGCACAATATTTTCATCAGTTTATGAACAGCGAGGCATCACCAGCATCGACAGGAAGAGAACAAAAGGTTAAATTACCACCGCTCAGCTATGACTTCTCTAGCAAAGGCAGGCACTCTATGCAACTTCCCTACAAAGTGTTATGATTAACAGGTGTTTTACAAAAGAAAAACTGGGTAAAAGCTATTTAGATGTAAATTAGATGATGTTTCCATAGCAAGCAACAGTCTGATGCAAATGTGGAATGATAAAGTTACAGAAGTGTATATTGATGGCCCTGAGTTTCTGCTCAACTGCCACCTATTAAAATACAAACTAATATTGAAATCAGTACCTAAGACAACATGACCACGAACGTAGGAAGAATAGATGCGTTAAGCAGGTTAAAAAGCTGCAAACCACCAAAACCGAGAAAAACACCCAACCGGTAAGAGTGTACTTCTCAATCTCCAGGGGTAAAAACGGCTGGTTTCTTTCGTAGGTGGTCTCTCCCCAAGCTACAGCCACCACCTAAGCCCCTGTATGTAGTTAACCACTCCAGCTAGGAGTATTTTGCATGTGAATAGTGCCCGCACAAGACAGGGAGACCCAAGGGGAGCAGCACCGGCCAGAATACAGCACCTGCCTGCAGGAAAGGCTTGCTTCAATATTTGTCATGACTGGGGGCAGGAAAACGCTGGTGAGGAGGGAGAAGGGGTTTGAGGATACAGAGGACAAAGGAAACAGAAGCATGGCACTAAGGGAGCGTGGGCAGGAGAAAGGCAGCAGTCGTAGGTCACAGAATTGTGGGGTCAGGCAGCAGTAGGATGGCCAGGGTGAAGGGGGATGTGGACACGAAGCACTGCAGAGGGAACCGGCGGCAAACAGACTTTCAGAAGAACTAAGAGACAGGAGATCAAGGTGGGAGGGATGTGCCTGCAGCAGTGGGGCACGACAAGGTGGGGACCCACGAAGGGGTGAGAGCACTTGGCATAGGGCTGCTTGAGCACAGCGAGGGAGCAAAGCCAGCCCTCTTCTGTGATCTGGGCAAACCCCGTGGACCATCTCCTAGTCAGTATTGCCCTGCCAGGATGGAGACACACTTCCCTGTCTTATGTGGGCATTGCAAGGTCAAAGAGCCAGTTGTGATTGATACTACAGCTGATACTCTGGTATTGCAGCTGTCAGCAGTAAAACCCCACCACTTTCATATGGTTGCAAACGACAAGCCATGCATCTGTGTTGTGCTTTTCTCATTCTCTCTGCTATTTCCAAACAAAATGCTCAAGAAATTTATTCAATTGGAAAATCTAATCCACACAAAATATGCTGTTTAGTAAGTTACATGTACTATTAAACAAATTTGTTGAAATAATATTTGCTTACATTTAAAGAACATCTATTGCATTTTAACAAACATACTTACCTTCTCCAAGTCTGACCGGAATGAGTTACCTGAAGCCATTCCACCACTAGGACAGAGGTAGCGAGACACTAAAGAAGTTTGCCCATCTGCGTGCGAGCTTTAGTGCCACGTACCATCCAAGCTGTGAAAACATCCTCCAGGACATATGCTAACGAATGAGTACCAGCAGAGAGAAAAATACACAAGGACATACCTGTCTGGTGCTGAGCTGACCAAGGGCAGCTCCCGCACCGCGGGGAGGTTTGGTGGTTGCAGCAGGGAGCCCTCTGCAGTACAGGCACCCCTGCCCCGCTCCCAGCTGGCTGCTGGTGAGGCCGTTCCCCGCAGCACGCCAGGAGTGCTTGGCATCACCTCCTCAGCACTTGCGGGGACTGGGAGTTCAACGCTGCTCTCCCAGCTCGCCTCCTTACAAGTCCACAAGTTACTCGGGCAAGGCTTTGATCCTGTAAAAATAATAAATTAAAAAAAGTTACTCCCAAACCATTAGCAGGACTAAGGAATACATGCATATAATTCCAAGCATATGGAATTAAATCAAGATGACCTATGTCGTGTCCACCTCTCACTTATCACGCGTGAGTGAGCATCCCCCTGCTCCCCCTTCGCTTTAGGTTTCACTACCCAGGGCCCCGTCCGTGTGCTTCTGCGCTCCTCTCACAAGGGGGAGTCCGGGGAGGCTCCAGCCCTTTGGGTCTGCAGGACCCCGGAGCTGGGAGACAAACCCGGCACTCCTCAAAAACCATCACCAGCATGAACACCAGATACTTCACTAAATCATCGCTGGAGGAACGAGCACACAGAAAAGCTGGGAAAAGCTTTTCTTAAGGGGGGGAAAAGTGCACCTGAAGAGGCTACTGTCGTACACATTTTTTTGAACCTTGCAGAAGAAATACATGCCTGGAGGCTTTTAAACTCTGCACATTAATTGCCTTCTCTAAAAGAGTAGAGTACAGGGCTGAATCATGCTTCTAAGACAACAGATACATGCTACTTATCTTTTTATAGAATGCCAAAAGTTAATGGACCAGCTAGTGCTGTAACAAATTAGTATTACTACAGAAATTCAGTTTTCCATAAAATTCACCATGGGTTTAAATTAACCAGCATTAGCACACCTGCTAACACTACAGCACCCAGCATTTCTGCTTGTCTTGGTGATAGAGTTTCATTGGAACTGAGTCACTTAAGGTTTATGCCAAACAGTAGCTGATGCCAGGATGGGCTCTCTTAGCCTTGTTTCCAAATTTGTGAGGCAAGTATGTGCATCAGAAATGTCGCTCTTTCACCTGCTGGGAAAATGCAGACAGAGAGGAACGGAGTTTTTTTTTCTCCAGGTTGGGGAAGGGGAGAAAGGGGCCATTTTCTTGCTTCATTAACCTGGGGGAAACGGGATTTGTTCCTTCCTACATTTTGTGCTGCCACTGCCACGCAGCAGCCAGGGAGCAGCAGGAGAGGCTGGCAAGCGCTGCTCCGCACTGAGCCGGCAGCAGCCCGGTGCGTGCTTGCTCCCAATGTGGCGCAGCCAAGCATCTTCATCAGCTCCCATCATTTGTAGCATGGAAGGGTCAAGCTCATGAGAGCTGGAACACAGCAGTCCCCTCCACACATTAAAACCTGGACCATGTTAGCCTGTTCACTTCGCAACATGCATTTGGCAGCAGACAGACATAAAAGCCCCCCAGGCAGTCTGAGGTGATTACTGTGCCATTTGACAGAATGCTCACTTTGATTTTGAACCCAACTGTACAGTTTCTCTGAAGGCAGAGATACCACACTGCAGAAATTAAAAGGGTATTTCTTTCCCAGACACGATGCTGGCCACCTCGGCCTTCCCCGCGGGGAGGAACCGGTGCTCCACAGAGCCACAGGCAGAGCCCAGGGCTGATGTAAGCCAGGCTGGACTGGTCTCCTTCCAGCACCAGTGAGGACATGCTTTCATTAAAATGAAGAAGTGGCAAAAGCATCAGATGAAAGAAAATTAGAGGCAAATAAATTCCTTAGGGAAGGAAAAAATAATGGAAAAAAAAACCTCAAGAAAGAGGATACCAGAAAAACCCCAAAAAGGACTACAGAAGAGCATCTGATGGGGATGCCAGCTTTCCTCTATAAAGAAACCCACAATCATTACAGAGGAGCAGGAGTCCCTGCATCATTGTAACAGAAACTGGTGGCAACCCTAAATAGCTCCATTTTAGCTATTGTTATGGGACTTGCAAAACCAGTTTAAGTTGAAAATTGCTATGCTAACTGCAAGGCAGAGGAGAGTATTTCTGCAGGGTCTTAAAGGAATGAACTGTTACTTAGCGACAAATCTTTGTCACTGTGACTTCAAAACCAAGTCCATGAGCTTACTTCAAAGTAACTGACCAAGCCAGTAAAACGGGAGAGAACACATTTTGCCAAGATGCAGAGAGGAAAAAAAAAAAAAAAAAGGAATAAGAAGTTGGAACGCAGCCTTTGAGGGCAACGCATCTCATCCCAGAGCAAGAGCATCCTGACTGGGAGGGTCCGCACCGCCTTTCTCAGGAAAGTCCAGAACAAGGCAGAGAACCACCACCAAGCAGGAATTAATCCAGCCACGTACAGGGACATACCGATCCTCAGTTTATGTTACCAAATTCGTTTTTTGGAAATGGAAGACCTATTGTGCACAAGCATCTGAGGGAGAAGGAAATCAACCTGAAACAGAAGTGACACTCTTCCAGCGAAGCAGGTTTACATTAAGCCTCTTAAAATAAGGTTCAGACTATTTCAAGAAAACCATGGGCACAACACTGAAGAAATCTTCATTTTCTAATAGTGAGCCTGAATGTGCTGAGTGCCCAGCAAGCCCCTGCCTGTCCAGATGAACAGCCTGGGAGGAGAGAGAGTCAAAATTAAAGCAAAACAAAAAAAGAGTGCTGCCGTGCTTTAACCACAGTGCAACGCACATAAGGGAAACCAGCAGCCGTGGGAGTCACTTTGTTTGGGATGAGTGTGCCCCAGTGCTGGGCAAGGGCAGACAGGCATGCATCCCACTGTACCTGGGACACTTCCCTGCAGCCATTCCTCCTCAGGAGCGGCTGGTTTGGGATCAGATGCTGAGGAGATGAGCTGCTCAGAGCCTTCCTCCCTAGCTGCCAGGTCCCCACATCTTGCTGCTCCCTCCACTGATGCATCACTCTCCAAATCAGCGCTTCTGCTCTCTGGACCAAGTCCTTGAAGTGATGGAGAGCATGAACGTGGGTTGAGCACCGGGCAGCTCTTTGTGGGCTGGGGGAGTTTCTGCTGCATGCCCAAACCTCCGGCATCCAAGACGGCTGATGTATGGCGACCCATAAAGTCTGTTGCTGGATGATACAGTCCTCTGGGCACAGCTGCCTTGGTGTCGATTCCTGCCCGTCTTCCAAACCGCAGCATCTGAAAAACACAGGTTGGAGATGGTGTAAGGGAACAAACAAGCAGCATGTTGTAAATGGAACTTCTAGAGGATGGCATGTTGGTTTCTGGAGAGAAAAGTGTCACAGAATTGATTATAATACAAGTATTTCCTATAGTAGTATTATTACACAAACACTTGGCATGCATTTCTTGCATCCTAGTGGGCAAACAAGGGCCCGGACCTTAACTGAAGCTCCATGAGGCAAAACAACCAGCGGCAAAGTGCACTGCATCCCCAACCCAACTAAAAGGGACTGAAATACATGAAAAACTCAGACTAATCTAAACAGTAACTGGTTTTTACAAACAGGGAAACATTCAAGATTAGACTGCTACAAAGGCTTTTAAGACCTTGGACCAAAGCACAACCTTTAGAGCTACCCACTGAAGTCACCAAAAATGCCTTGAAGTCACTGACTCTAGAGGAACCATTGTGCTCTACTTCTGCATGACTCTGTACAGCTGCCAGTAGCCTGTGGTTTAGGTACCGCAGCATCCCGAAGCCAAGACATGATCGTTAGGACCCCATTGCTGTGTCCATGGCACAATTGGCCTTTCTGGAGCCACCCGCAGCAGCTGCTCTGAGCAACCTCCTCCTGCCACTTGCTCATGGTCTTCTCTAGAAGGCAATGGGATGAGGAAGGGTCCCCAGAGAATGTAAATATACATCTGCCACCCCTTACTTGCCTATATATCCAGCTTTGCTCACAGCATGTCAACAAAACAAGTACGGATGAGACAAAAATTACTGTATTCATTTTTTTGCTTCTGCTTTTTCCTCTCTATTAAACCACACCAAAGAGAAAGAACGACTACTCAGCTAACGCCATGCAGATGAAATCGCATTTTCCACAAGGCAACTTTGGGCAGCAAACAGAAGCATTTTAAATCGCATGTCCCTCCAAGAACTGTTAAACTTGCATAAATACAGTTCCAACAATATAAGCACTCTGCTTCTAAATGCCAGTGTTTTAATACTTGCCTTTTTTTCTTTGTAAACTTACTCAATCAGAACAATTTAGGAGGAGTGGCTACTGCCACCACTACCACTAAAAGGTCACTGCCAGTTTATGCAAAGTCAAAATTAGCTATCGTAATACCACTGTTCATACTAAGCAGCACTTACTTTTCAGCCCCAAATCACAGCAGGACAATTTACAGTCACCTCCACACCCCTCTCCTCTCTTTCATTGCCTGACCTCTTCCTACCATACGAAGTCAGCTGCCAAGCCCAGCTTAAAGGAAACAAAAGCATCTTGTCTAGTCTGTGACCAAGTTTCATTAAAAAGCTCAAATTCCACGTAACAAGAAGCAGAACAAAAAGCCATGAAGTTATTTTACAAAGGAGTAAAGGTTTGCTACTGAGATTAAGTTCACAGCTTATTCCATCACCACTGCTCTCGGGTTCCTCCTAATTGCTTTTTGGATCTTGGATTTGCTGCTTTAAAATGCATCTAGCAAGTACTTTATGGATTTAGCAGCTCCTGGATGTAGTGTTCCAAAACAAATGCAATTCAAAGAGGTACAAGTGCTTGGCAGAGTCATAGCAGATGCACATCTGTAACAAACTCCTCTAATCGCAGAGAAAAAAAAAAAAAAAAAAATCTCTTCACCGCCTTTGCATTCTCAGAGCAAAACTATGACAGATGACATTCGTCTCGGTACTGGTTTTACCACCAGAAACAAACCAGTAAATACGTGTAGATGATTTACCTAAAACAGTCAACATCACTGGATTTCACGTCACTCCAGCTGGGAGTTAAATGAAGTCTCTGCACAAAGCACGCTTACAATCCTTTTTTTGGTTGTGGAATGCAGGCTCCTCACTTCTTCCTCCAGTAACGAATACAATCTTTTTTTATTATCATTGAAGTGTTTTGAAGAGAGCAAAGATAAGAAAAAATCCCTTCCATTAGGACTTACAAAGTGGTGCGGTCTCCCCCGGCAGCAGATGACCACATGAAAGCCAGGGAAGCAAAGGCAAGCCAGAGGCTTGTCTTTTCCAGGCGCCAGGCATTACTCTCACCTGGAGACACCCTCCTTCTCAGGGACGGAGGCTCTGCCACCCACAGGTGCTCCTGGAGGTGCCCTATGCCCTACGTCCAACAGACATGGCAGTGGTAAGATGCACAAGTCCGAAATCTTCAAAAGCCTTCAAGACAGTGCTTCGAAGTTGAAGATGACAGGTTGCATTGCATAAAGGTTTCAGAAGCCCAGGTTATACAGCTCTGCCAGCTGAGAAGGATCTCTTCAGTACAGGACCTCTCCTCCAACTTCTAACACCGGATTGCTGTTACACTGGGCTTCAAAAGACTGGTGCTCAAGTCCTTTCCATGGAAATTGATGGTTTTCTAGACAAACACTATTTGGGTATGTAATTTCTGAGCTTAACGACTCCCATAAAAATTAGAGAGTCCAAAAGGGTGCACATCCCATGGCTCAGAGAAGTACCAGATATTCACACTGGTGTTTTAGGGGCATTGGGATACTGATCATCTCTAGAAGATTGCCTCTGTGATTGTCCTTCTCGATCTCCAAGATGCATCACTGACGAAGTTACCACACGATCACTGGCATCCTGACTAGCCTGAAGGAAACCATTACAATATCAGTAATACTGGTAAATAAAACCAGTTCCAAGCTGTGATGATTTGCATCCTGGATATACAACATGCTAACTGAGCATGCTTGCTAGGACTGACTTGGTGCCATACCACTGAGAACAAACTCTCATAATTCGGACATAAGAATAAGCAGATATTAAGTGAGGTGAAGGTGGTGGGAAACAGGCACAAACAGTCTGAAAAAAATGGAGTTGCAGAGTAAGATCTGGGATACAGCGCACAGACAAGGCAAAAGGATACACAATTTAGTTGATGTTACCATTGCATTTGAGGAGGAAGATACGAAGGAGAAAGAAGGGGACAGAGGATGGCAGAGTCCCCAGTCAAGCTATTAACCATAACTCAACATAAAGTGACATGTTTGGGTAAGTTCTTGTACTGTCCAAAGCCTGCTAACAGGTTTTAAAAATTTAAGTCACATTGTAAGCCTTTGATGTTCTATTATTTATGTAAACTTTTCCACAGATTAGAAATCACATCTCCTACATCAACTGCTTTTAATTGACAAACCTAGCATTCAAAAATAAACTCACCTTTTCACATCCATCTGAATTAAAAACATAATTCACAAACTGCTGGAGGTCTGCTTATACAGGTCAAGGTTGCTCGAGTTCATTGCTTTGTATATTGCAGTTTAAAGAATGCTCTAAATTCAAGGTTTTTAACTTTTTAATCTATGGGGAAAACTTCCTATAAACTCAGATTAACGACTGCTAATGCACTGAAAAAAGAAAACCGAAAACCTTCCTCCTACTATAAAAACAAAATAGTGTGGCCTCTGTTTCTTTTCTGATAAGAGTCTTAAATACCAAACATTTAACTGCATAATAACATTTACTGGCAGCCAGGCAGCCTGCTTAGCAGATATATAAAGCAGGTAAAAGGAGAAAAAGTTAATTTCTTGGCTGAATGATTCCATCGGTAGCTATAGGGCAAACTAGAAAGTCTTTTAGTAAAGTAGCAGTTGATTCTTCTATCAATCTGCAGCACACATACTCTTCCAAGGAATGCATTAAATATGAAAATCATATCCCGTTATCATCTGTTTCCAGCTTTCAGCCCAGTAAGCTTTTCTTAATGAATGCTGTAGCCTAAGGGACAAGCATGCTGTTGGCTTTTCTGAATAATGGAGTGATGCTACCATTTTTGCTTATTACAATATCGACTAGCTGAGGGGGTTTCACACATAGTCACAAGTGACTACTCTTGCCAGCATGCTCCAAGTTATTACAAGATGTTTTTAGACATTTCATCTAAAAGAGCTTTACTGCTTTTAGTGAAGAAAACAGCTATGGTCTTGAACTGTATCATTTATATGGAGATAGGAGGAGGGATTAGAAGCCTGCATTACTGCAGATATATAGCAGAATATATTTAAGTATTCCTTGTCAGTCTTTTTGTCTGTTACTCAGATATCCAATCTCTTTTTGCTCTTCTGAGAAAAGGTCAAAATGCACAAAATTATAAATACACCGTATGAATTGACTGCTGCATTTTTAGAAATACCATTCATTAAGAATATTTCCTCCTCGGTCAAGACTATTTTCACACTATTTGGCACAGGAAGATGAATATAAACAGTTAGAGTTCTCCCCCCCCCTTTTTTAATTCTTGTTCTTTGGTTGAAATAATTGCAGTTTTTACCCAGGTTGTTCTACTTCACTCAGACACTAAACAGTATTTCACACTACAAATACCACAACAAAAATCCCCATGCAAAGTCTGCTTAGTAATGCCTGCCTCTCCATGCAGCCGCTCAGAGAAAAGCACATCAATGTAATAAAATACATTTCCCCCCCCTTCTTTGACATTACCTGCTTGTTGTATTCTTCTTCCTTGTCTCCTTCTGCTGACAAGTCATCCTCTTGAAGTGATAATACACTTTTAATTTCTCTTCCAAACCATGCCTAAATGTGAACAAATTCATTACATAAAATTGAAGGCCAAAATAACCCCATCACAAGTCAACAGGTATTACTTTGCAAATTATGCACTTTTATATGTAATGTCCTACCAGCATATTTTACTTGGACTATATTTAAAAACACAGAGATCCCATTTTCTCCCATTTTTCTGCTCCCCTGAACAAGTGACATGGCTTGTACACAATCTTCTGCAGGTTTTTAATACAAGTTTATTCATTCACATAATTTAGAATCCTACAAAATAGTAATAACTTGTTGACTCAAATTTATTTCATCCCAACTAGTATTTGTAACGCCAAATTACCTCTGCTGTATCCAGGCAATGACTCCACTGCTTTGGGATGAAATAAGCTTTAGCGTTTGTTTTTCATACATCATCTTACAACTCACTGAGCTATTATAAGGAAAAATATATGGCAGATGTGATAAAGAGCAACCCAGCATGAAAGGCAACTTGCTGTAGTGTTACTAACAAACAACTGCATAAACCGCCTTCACCTCCACTACATTGTTTAATTGACCAAATGTAATGCACTCTTAGTAGGACTGCTGCTTAAAAGCCAAGCACATGCAGCACCTATAATTAATCCTGTTTGTTAGTAATTGCAAACCCCAATAACAAGTTACATCGGCCCTGAATGAAAGCACTTCAATACCTATTCTGCATCAGGTAATATGCATGAAAATACACCTTTAAAACAATTAACTTAACCAGCTCTGCACTTCACTCCAATGGTGCATTCAGCAAGTCTACTATTTCCCAGGTAATAGAAGCTGTTCATAAAATTGTAAACAGGAAATTGTAAAAAATAAAAGCTAACCATGTGAGAATTAAAGATACTAAAAATAAACTCTAAAGTAACTACTGGATTTTCCTGAAAGCTTAAGTGAATTTACTTATACTCCCAAAAATTACTGAACAAATTGCAGACACACAACACCGGAAAAAGTGAATCTTTCAGAAACAAAAGAAGTTTTGTCAACTACAGCCACATAAGAAACTGTGCACATAATTATGATAAAGTACTCCTAAAGGGCATTCTCTATAAAAAAAGATAAAATAGAAATAATTTCTTTCTGTGTACTTCCATGATAGATTAAATGATTACATGCTCCATAATTCTTACACAATCCACAGAGGATATGTAATCTGTGCTTTGTTCAACAGCTCAGAAAAATAAGTCTAACCTGGCAAAAATAAAATGGATGGCATAGAAGCATCAAAATGGAAGCAATGAACGAAAACCCTGCATGCAAATCAACCCATGGCACAACTGTGACTCACACCAGTATCCTATAACAACCTACCACTAGTCAAACTGATATGCATTAGGGCTGGTCAGAAAAGACAAAAAAAAAAAATCCTTAAAAACAATAGGGGAAACCTAGCATCACAACGTACCCCCCAGTCCTGCTCTGCTTTAAATAAAAAAAAAAAAGGGGGGGGGCAAATCACACACAAACCCCCCAGGGACAGTCTCTAAACTATGTTACTAAAGCTGAAGCAGGGAAAAGATGCTCTGTGAATGCCATCAGACTCAACAGGCTTAAAAGAATTACCAGGCACTAGCCGGGATACAGTTGTGCGAGGAATTTATTAACGTGGGTATGCAAGCACGGGATGTCAGCCAGCCCGCTGGTTCATTAGAGGGGAAATCAACTGCCACCGCAAGAGATGTGGTAGCATCCAGAGAGCTTGCTTCCTTCCTTCCAAAGGCAGGGAGATCAGCGAGCGAGCCCCCAGACCACCTGCGCTGTACGCTGAAGTCAAGGACAGCACCTCTCAAACAAAGGTACGCGCAAACGCGCTGGCGTTCCAGAGGGCACCTTAATCAACACAAACGGGTCTCAGCACCCCATCTCAAATACCACACAAAAATCTTCTGCACGAGCTGAGAAAAGCAAGAGATTGGGGCTATTTGCTTTAATACAAATAACAGAAGACAGGGTTGATATATTGCAACTTACTGCTAACATGGGAAAAGTTGTCCGGGGCCAGATAGTTGTTGTTTTCCTTAATAAAAAAAGCAAGGAGATTTTCAATTAAATCAGAGACAATTAATTTAAAAACAATAAAGTTGGCAGGCGTGTGTGATTTTTTTTTAGCCTCAGTACAAAATTACTGTATAGGGCTTGTTTTCACACTATACCAATTCGACAAAAAGCTTATGAGGATTCAAAACCAACTAGACACTGCATTAACACCCCTAGTTAAGAAGACTGAAGATTTTTAAAAAGCACAAAGGCTCACACTTCAGGTCATACATTTATCTACTGAAAAAAAGGAACTTTGCTAACGTAAGAACTGCATAGAAAGGGTTTCTTGCCCTTTACTGTGATGCAGCTAGTGAAAGCCAAACTGGACAGTAGGGAAAAAAAAAAAAAAATATTACATTGCTGCTTCTACATCCCTACTTCAGGCTAAGCTCTAATAATGCTTCCCAGCACAGTGTTTGCAGAGCTCATTAAAAGAAAAGTTTCAAAAAATATTTTAAGGTAAGGTTTGCACGTTTGGTTTTTTGTCAAACTTCTGCATAATTTTATACTTCTTCCCTTTCTGCTCCTCCTGTTTTCATGCTGCCGTCCTATTCTTTCCTCCTCTTAGCTTTTTTCAGAAGTGCTTATGTACTTGTTGTCACATACTTGCTGTATCTGGGGACCTCAGCCATCCCACACCCTTCTTTCACTCCTGTACCACTGTCATCCAAGGGTGCTGCTGTACTTTCACGTTTTCTGGATCCAGGCTTTTTAGGTACCTCCTTTTAAGAGAATCACAGTCTAAGTTTTACTGTATCAGATTGAGCCGTGTGTGCCCCTGAACAGGAGAGAGAGGGAGGAAAACAGCACACTCCAGTTTTAATTCAAACTGCATTTAGGAGAAATAAAAAACAATCACAGCTGAGTTCTAGACAGCTACACAAATGTCTAGTGTTGTATTAGTACCACATCACAGGGGCCTAAAATGCCTCAGCTAATTTGTTTCCTTCCCTTCTTTCTTCCAGCAAGTTAAAACAGGGGAGTAGCAGAGAGAGAAATAGACCCTGTCAAACACTTCTGAAGAATGCTATTGCTCTTAGAAAGCAGACAAACTCATTTCCCTCCCAGATTTTACCTCCTCAAAAATCTGTCTCCATATATTAATGGCACGAGCACATGTCACTTTTTAATCTGAGATCACTACCAATCCATATCACTTCAGAACATCCCAAATTGTTCTTCAGTGAACAGCAAGACAACATATTATTAATACGATTCAAAAATCCTTAAAGTTTGGCTATTTCTTATAGTAGCCGATTAAATTGAATGTACTTCAGTCATGAGTTATGACAAAAAAATCCTGCCTATTACATAACCTGAAATATGGATCCCAATCAAGTTTGTTTCAAACATTAAGACATGCAGAAATTTCCTTACTAGTATAGAAGAGTAATGTTATTTCTTCACAGTATTAATGTAACTATTCAACAGCAATAATGTAACTATTCAACATACAAACAGCATTACTGATACATAACCACAAGGAAAAGAGGGAAGCCATTTACCCCAATAGGGCTAAACAGGAAAAGTATTTGCAAATGAAAATGCCTGCAAAATTAGGAAAATCATCAAATTTTACTTCAGCAAGGTAAAAAAAAAAAAAAAAAGT
>Ga0181612_122065_pt1 | contig 14074 bp, 12 predicted proteins | sample HoacroProtozoa21_FD_119630 | JGI IMG/M metagenome (GOLD analysis project Ga0181612, IMG submission 119630) | Hoatzin crop microbial communities from Cojedes, Venezuel. Combined Assembly of Gp0051906, Gp0051904, Gp0051908
CACTGCGGGGGAAGGGGAGGGGTGAGCGAGCGGCTGTCTGGTGCTTAGTTGTCGGCTGATGGGTCAAACCATGACAGTCATTTAAATTAAAAGCAATATGTGACAGGAAAACTTAGGAAAACGTTGAGCATGCTTAGTGATATTCAGATATTGGCCAGACATAATATTGCCTGCAACCGTTAGTGCCGTACGTGAGAATTCCTCATGGCCAATAGGAACAAGGAGCAAACAAGGATGAAAGGCTAGATCCTTCTGCAGCTTGTAGGAAAGAGATTTTAAAATGTCTTGTTGAAACACACACACTAAACACTGCCCTGTCATTGGGAATAATAGGCAACAAATTGATACAGTCATTAGGGAACTGAAAATGAGAAGTATAGGAAACAGCAATTAAGCAATTTCAAGCCTAAATCATAACAGCGCAAGAGAAACTCCCCAGATGCCTTCACAGCTTTTCAAATAATCACTGGAGAAGTTTTGCTGAGGAAAAAAAAAAAATGAGGGAGAGAAAAAAGAGAAAAAAAGAAAAAAGAAAGCAAATCAGTGTGTATGCTCAGGAAAACACAGAACTGCAAAATCAAATTAGCGAGGGGAAATTCCCAATGGAAGGAAGAGGAAAGGACATGTGAGGACTCACGCATGGGACCTACGCCCCATCGATCTGATCCCCTCATCCCACAACACAGCTGGGTAGCCAGAGCATCCCGAAATACCTACACCTCCAGAGTCAGAACCGGCTGATCCAGGCAGCCTGGCAGCCAAGGGAATGTCCTAAGCAGAAATTTGACAGCACTGCCACCCCTTGTCTGACTCTTTGCTTGTGAGTTCACATTTAGGCCATCAGAAGCAATAGTCTGCTCTCACAGTCCTCTAAATCTATGCGATTACTCAGATTTATCCTTCTAAGCAATCATGCAAGGGAAATCATTTGGTTGTCCTTGATGAATTCTCCAGGATAGTTTAATATGAAAGCCCTGAATCTCATTGCCTGATGATGAAAAAAATACTGGGGCTTAACAGGCTTGATATGTCCTGTGGTTTTTCTGATGATGACCTGAGATGAAGTTCTCACACTGCTGTGAGTGCAAGTTTTCCTGAGCCCAGCTTCATCTTCTGCGAAGCAAATAGTCCATGTGCATACTGAGAATTTGGGAATTTTGTCCTGAAATTTTAAACGTGTTTCCAAACTAACTCCATGACTTTGCTAAGCAGGAGTCCGACTGAGGGTTAGGAGTGGCAAATACCTTGTATCTGTTGGTGCAATGTCCAGCACGGCCACAAAATGATGTTTATCCCTTTCGAACTGCAGAGTCACTTTGTGTATTCCCAGAAAGCACCATGTCTCCAAGAAAAGCTGGATTTGCAGACATGTGCCAACCATCTGGGCAGCGGGCATGCAGGAGGGCGCAGGCTTTCTGAAGGAATGGGACCCACACACGGGCAGATTTCTTTGCATCTGATGTGAAATGCCTTGCCAGAAATGTGTGCTTTCAGGAACAGTAGAATGATGATGCAGTGGAGGTCTTGAGGATCTCTAACAGCATAAGCAGAAGTCATGGAAATCATTAACAGCAACAAAACAAAGAACCAAATAAGAGACAGCTAACTATATGAAGTCCCAAATCTTAGCTCCAGGTAGTGCAATCATCTGAATATCTATTTCTTCCCATTTGCATGATTAATTGACATCTTGTTAACTGCTCATTAGGGACACTGCTAATCAGTGTGGAACAAAATAAACACTTTGCAACAGAGAAGAGAGTCTCTAATTGTGAATTATACTAGAAACAAAATTGAGTTTTAAAAATACGTTTAAGGAGTCTACCTGTGTATCATGCAAGCTAAACTGGAGATTGAAAACTTGCCGAACTGCTACTGGAGAGTACACGCAGGAGTCTGCGCCCTACTCACGATGCTGCTCTGCCTGTGATGAATTCCAGCCTGTGTATTGTGTCTGGCCACTGATCTGAATAGCAAGAAGTAGTGACAAAAAAACATTTTTTAAAAAGGTGTTCGAGCTTATTGACATGTTAGTCCACTGGAGTGTATTTCTTGGTTAATTTAGACAGATCTCTGAATGCTCAGGTTTATGTGTGAACAGGATTTCAAGCCAAGAAACATCCTCCCCCAGTAATGAAGGCTCTGCTGCAGAGTTGTTTTCTGCAGATATAAATGCTGCATATAGAGCAGCAATCTGTAATCTGTAAGGTACCTGCTTTACAGGGCACTGTAGAGGTAGCAGAGCTGAAGGCAGAAACCAGCAGTGGTCTGGTGCAAAGAAATCCAGTGCTTAAACCTGTTCTGAAGGGTCCCCAGGTCCCTTCTCTCCATGTCTGCAGGCTGAAATCTATCACTTCAATAGGACCATGTACGTGCCGGGGAACAAGTGCTTTTGCTGGACGGCGGTTACTGCACAAGACATTAGACTGATATTGGAGGTGTGGAAACCAATTAGTGTGTGCTAACCAGCTAGAGATACTCAGATGGAAGGAACTGCCAATGGACCAGGGTTGATGGTTGGACTTGATGGTCTTAGAGGTCTTTTCCAACCTTAATGATTCTATGATTTTATGATTCTACTTCTCTTTGTCGTGCTACTATGGCTCCTAGCTACTATGCTAATAAAATAGAGTAGTAATAAATAATAATAGTAAGTAAGGAAGGTATATAGCTACGAACTTCTGTTCATACAATAGGGCTAAAATTACATCCCCTTTATGGCCAAAGTAAGAATATCAAGACTGTTAGCATAAACCCCACACGATGCTTTGAACCTGTAAGGGTGGTGATGTGAGGACGACTGTGATTAAGGAGTCGAGGCTGTGGTTCTTGCTAACCGTGGGGAGGATGAGTTCAGTGGCCTGCGGACACGCGTTAAAAACACCGTCAGCCCACAGCTCCCTGCACAAGCGCTCGGCAGGGTTGTGCCCCGGAGGGTGGCTGTGAACGAGTCCGTGGAGAAGCCAGCTGTGCTGCGCTGGCAGGCTGCGGTGCTCCCCTCGGGCGCGCGCTGGGAGCACTTTGTGCGCTGCAGCCTCCCTGGAGAGTTTCCACCACGGTACCGTGGCTCCCTGCGCCTCTTGCAAAGGGAGCAGGACCAGGAGGAGCAGGCAAAGGTTGTGCCCTCCCATGCACAGTGCTTGGCCAGGAGAGGTAACAAACGCTTAATGCTCTTGCACGTTGCGGCAGTGGTATTAGGAGATTTTTCTCCCTGTTGCAGGCTGGCAGTTCCTGCGGGAATTCTGGACTACATGGCATTGTCTTTCCATGCACCAGAGAGTAATTTAATTTGTTTTCTCTCTAGCTTGTTTTGTATTGCCGCAGCAGAAAGGACAACGACTGATAAAGGGAGAAAGCAAGAGAGCTGCGGCAGTGATTTTCCATTTTATTTATGGTGACACTGTGTAGCAAAATGTAAAAATAGATCTTGGTGCTGACAGTTTTGTAGCTTCTTGATCTCAGGCTGGCACTTTGGAGCTCCAGCCTCCGCCACCTGAGAGGCGCAGTGCCCGAGCAAAGGGATCAGGCAAAGGCCTGCATCCAATGAACGGGGCGACTCTCAAGAAAGTAAAGGTGAAAACAAACTAGCAAACAATTTATAGTTTATTTTGCTTGGAGAAGACACCTCAGGCTAAATCTAGCTCTCCTGAAACTGAAGTCAAAGGGATGAGTCCTGTGAATGATGAGAGAGAAGACTGGGAACTTGAGACACAGCAAAATCCTCCCAAAGGAGAATAGGAGAAATATCGTTATAGATGAAAACAGAAATAGCTGGCTTCTGTTACAGCCTTTTCCAAACAGTACCCTATTTACATGACAGGTGAGCAGTGAATCACGCTGTGCAAGACTTTTTGATCCAAAAAAACCTTGCTGAAGGAGACAATGAACATTTCAACATCAATGACCTGAACAACCAGCAAGATATCTGTGGTGATGACCACCCGCCAGAAAAAATCAAACAAAGCCTAGTGGGGTGCAAGCCAAGCAGGTACAGAATCAGTGATATCATTAGCTTTTCTCTTGAAAACCACTCTTACAGAAATGCACTTCTTATTGGCTGTACTGCCTGGCCATGCATTTTTTTTATTAGAAGAAAAAAAAAATAAAACATGTAAGCAAATATTGAGCGAGAACAATCAAATGACAAAGGAGGCAGAGAATGCTCATGACTTCTTTTTAACTCAGGGAAGGAGTTCATAAACCATAGGGAGAAGGAAGGTTTAAGTATCTTTTCAAATAGGGACAACATTATTTAACGACATGGATACACTTTGCTTTTTTAAAAATATTTCTTGCACACCGCTGGAGGAAGCAGCTGCAACACCTGTTTTCATTAATGCTGCGGGTGCGATGCAAGCATTCCCACAAGGCTAAACTTTTTACATCCTCAAGGGACTGCACGGGGGAATGACTTTGATGGATCACAGTTGCACTTGAAACCGAGCTAGGAAAGATTAACGTGTCTCAGGCAGAGAGATTCCACTCACCTGATTTTTTTTCTTGTTCTGATGAGATAATTTTTCTAATTAACCTTGATAACATTTGCAGACACACAGACCTATCCACACATCAATGGAAATACATTTTGAAACGGACGTTTCGCTTTTACCCATGTTTTTTAGTAGTAAATACAGAATTTTAACACCTTGGATACCAGCTGATTCATTTGGGAAACTAAAGCTGAACCACTTTAACAGAAAAAATTGCCAGCAAGAGCCTTTGACAGAAATCCACGCATCAGTATATGTTGTATATGCTCATTGAGTAAGGAGAGCAGTATGAGCTTAAGAGCAACCTTACAGGTTTTATTCCTCTTTTGATGCTTCTCAGGGAAGTCAGTGATGCTGTCCTTTTCTGAGCGGGGTCTGAACGACTGTAAAAAGTTTTGAAAGCTGAAGCATGCCGGTACCTGGTCCTTCGGAAATGTTCAGTGTCAGACCTCAGCCCTTCACACCATCTGACTTAGGAACAGGAAGGACCATCTCATAATCCTGCTGAATTTACATGAAAATCATCCTGAAAGCAAAGTGAACCATTCCCGCTGCTCTCACCTGCTTTGTTCAGTTTTAAAATTACCCAGTGTTGCTTCCAGATGTTTTTCAAAGCTTTGCTGAGTCCCCTTGCTCTTGCTTGGTTTTACACCAACAGTGATTTTCTGCTACACGGAGCTGGAAAAGCAGTTCTCCGCTCCCCAGAAGGAGCCATGACACCTGTGAGAAAGAACAAGCAACTCCCTAGTTGTCCTTTCATCACGTCCTTTGAACCTGCTGCGGGTGAGTCGAGGTGAGCGCTGCTCGGAAAAGCTTTCCCAGGGCGCTTGCTGGAGGTAGCGTTTTTCTCCGATACCTGAATGATGCTAAAGCTTGCTGAGAATGCAATATAAAAAATAATCTAACATATTATTTAGGCTCAAATATGATAAATGTGAATTTATTCCTAACCATTGATCATATTTCTGAGACTCTGAATATAGTGTTTAAGAGGGGACGCAATATCAATTCATAAACCTTCATACAAGCAGAGGAGATGAGAAACTGTAATATAGGTAACAACCTGCATTTTCCCCAGGAACCGGGAATTTGGATTTAGGGAGAAGGTTTAGCAGGATATTTGGCACCAACTAAACAGAATTTAAGGAAAGGCCATTGTATATGTCAGTTTTAAGAAAGCAACAATTTTAGAGATATCACAATTCTTGTCTATCTCTTCGGAGGTTATGCTGGTATGCTATCACCAATCTGCCTTTCCCCTTCTCCGAGAGAGAAAGCCTACTCCAGTTTTTGCTGCAGCTGGATTTATATGAAGCCAACAGTCAGCTGTCCACTTTCATACAATTTTATAGGTCTTTTACCGCATCTGGTAAAAGATGTAATTTCTCTGGGTGAGCATTACTTTGTTAGGCAGAAGTCGTCATTCTGTAGGATAGGTTTGCTTTACTTGTAGCAGGTTTTTTGTGTTACTCTTCTTAAAGAAGTCAATGATATGGTCCATTTCTGAGCCAATTTTACAAATATTGTAAAACAAAAGTGTTTTGAAAACCAAAACCTGCCAATACTTAGAAATTACTTACTTTAAAACACAGTTGTGTCACTGGCCTGAACATGCTGGTGAGGAGGTGCCATTCACCCAAGTCCCCAGAGACATTCTTCATGATGTTTCACAAAATAATTTGCAAAAATTTTGGACGTGATACTATGTATATATTTTTTTGCTCCATGTATAAAACCGTTCTGAGAATATATTGTTTTTCCAGACATACCTTGGTGAGAGGTTTTGTTTCACTTTGCTCATTTCTGAGGCATAAAGTCTTTCTACCTCATCAGCCTCTGCCATAACTTTTAAGGACACAGGCAGAGAAAGAACAGATGGAAATAATGATAATTGCGTACTTTGAACATTGCAAGAAATGCACAATGCCTATAAGGTCTCATCCAAAGTTAATGGAAAGACTATCAATCTATTGTACTTATATTGCCTCTGTTACCGTAGGATCTGAGCACCTCAGCAGCTTTCAGGAATTTATCCTCAGGACTAGATGAGGTGGGGAAGCATATTTTTCACCATTTCATTAAGGCAGAGAAAAACTTTTTGTGCTTCTCAAGGTCATACACACTGATGGAGCAGGAATTTGAAGCTGGGTGTTTTCAAGTCCTTTAGCTGCCTTGATGGTAACCAGATCCCAAGTGAGCTGCTGAATGGGTGGGTTCTGGATCCAGCTCACCCTGACAGGCATCCGTCATCTTTTACCCCAAACTCTTGAAGCCATATGTGGATTATAGTACCAAGTGTGATGACTACGTGGACTATAATGTCTATTTAACCATCTGACATGCCTCAGCACATCAAAAGTTGGCTCTAGTGAAGTGAATCCCAAGAAATTAGAAAGGCAGGATGAATCATACCAAAATCCTTGTGGTTTTTCCACAGCTCACTAAAAAAATCTTGTGCCTCTCAGATGGAATGCATGTTAGTTACTGAACAGGATGTGAACTGAAAACCACCGACAAAGGAGCTTTACCACTCATAAATAACATGGCCAGTGTGATAATCAGGAGCAAAACCTGTGAGAACATCTCGCTGATGTTTCTTGCCCATGTTTCACTGCTCCAAGCACCCACTCCTACCACATCTGTCATCTCCTTTGATCCACCTGCCACGTTGCTGTTCTGGCTCGCCCCTGCTTTCTCACAGGACATTCCTGGGGACAGGATTTCCCATTCGGCATCTTTTGGCATACGTAAATCCTTGTGCCCTGACCTCCTGGTACCTTTGTCCCACTGGTCCCATGCATGATGCTGTGCCACTAGTGGGTCACCATCCTTATGGCTTGCCCTCATGGGTACATGCGCCACAACATCCTCATCGCATCAAGCAGCCACGAAACTCCTCCACCATCCCCCAGCCAACACAGTGCTCTGCAACACCCTGGTGTCACTTATGAAGTTCCCTTGTCAAGGGGATTGTGCATGGTTTAGGACACGGAGGCCTGGGTTGTGATGAAGACTCTCCTGCTTTAAACAACATATTTGGGCTGATCACAGCTGAAGATTTTACTCTGCTAGAGGAATCAATACTTCATTCATGCACTAAGTGGTAGATCTCACCTGTTACATTTTGCTTCTGGATGAAAGCAGCGTATAGGTTTTTTGTGACAAGCAAGCCTGCGGCAAACGGAGTGTCACCAGCATCCACGAAAGTGATATTGTTTCTGAAACAGGAGGGAAGAACATTGGGTCTGAAAAGACATGCAGTATTTTAAGCAACACAGAGGATGTAAAATGAGATTTTGGGGTTAAAGGTTTGAATGATTGCTTCGTTTTTGAAGAAATAAAACCAGGAATAATATTAATCAAAAATCTATCTACACATCAACTACATGTGCAGTACATGAAGACTGCAATTTTAGAGCATGCTGTGTGACACATGTATAACAAGAACATAGATACTAGTCTGAAGTAGATGTGTACTGCATAGTGCTCGTGTCATTGCCAGGAACTACATAAAGACAGTGTGAAGGGCTTAGTTATGCGGATTGAAATTATAGAGATAACTCAGAAACCATAGTTAAAAAACTTAAAAAGAACATCTGAAAAGATGAACCTTTTGATAGGATTTAAACTGCCTATGGGATTCAAGAGCTTTAATCAACAAAAGCAGCTTATTCCATCAATGTCGTGAGCAATAGCAGAAGAGGCATCATCAGTGAAGAACACTGCAGAAAACAATTTCTTTGGTATAAAAAACTGTTTAGAGAAATCTGAGACTCCTCCCTTTGTCTGGTGACCATCTGGATGGATTTTGCCTTGGAATGCCTGTCCTGAACTCGAAGCAAACAAACATTTGTTCACATGGTGGGAAAGAAAAGATTGAAGCAATGTGCCAGAACTGGAAAAGCCACCCATGCATATCAGTATATTTTCCTGCAGCAAGAAAATGTGTTCTTTGTTTCTGGGACATCATCTTTAGTCCCTTTGTAAAGGTCTCCTTGACCTTCCTGCATAGCATAAAGTCAGTGAAAAGATACTTATTTTTTCCCATATATGATATCTCTTTCTATGGCATACATTTGCATTCAAGATCCATTACCAGAGGACTCTCGCACCATGTTAGAGGCTCTGAGGTTTAATTTTCATGTTCCTTAGGGAAGTTTTTGTCACCCCAAAATGAGTTTGCACTAGGCAATTCCCTAGGGGAGGAGGTACCGCCCTGGCCTGGCAGCTCTGCCGGCAGCCCAGCCCCGGAGCACACCGCTGGGTTTCTGGCGAGGTTGCTAGGACCGGTACCCAGATGGTCCCTCCACCGGGCCGGGCCGCCAGTGCCAGACCCCAGCCATCTCTGGCAGCTGGCTGTCACGCTGATGGACCCAGAGCCATCAGCTGGCACCCAGGCCCTATCCAAGACCCATAAAGAGGGATAGATGGTAAACTCCATAATGGGGAGGAATAATGGGAAGAGGCAGAAATATTTATTTTCCTTTTCCTTTATGGTTAGCCATTACGAATTTGGGTGGCACTGTTTTGGATGGACCCTGGACAACTCTGTGTCTGTGCTGCAATATATTTGCTCAAACACTCATTTAAATGAGCTGGCAGTTCAGGTGATGGTTGTTTCCCGTTTCAAGCTATTTAGCATCGCTGGCTGTTTCTGCACTCCCTGAAATATCTGATATGCTTCAACAGCAACAACAAAAAAGCAGTGACTGCTAAGAATGTACATATCAAACCCAGACAGCAACTAAACTTTTATGCTCTTTAGCATTCCCAGTTGTCAATATTTACTAGACCTCTGAACCTGCCTCGCCAATGCACAAAGGTCTAACACCAAGTAGTTCAAGGCTACTTTGCTAGTGTATATTTTGGCAGCCTAATGTGCATTTATGCGTGTGCAAATATAGATATGTCTAAAAGATATACCTAGAAGATTTTCAGTTCAAGATGAAACACTTTTCCTTACAGATAATTTTGACTTTTTAATTTTAAAATTACCTTGAAGTGAACTACAAATTACTCAGAGTTAAAATGAACAGCAAAGGTTTATAAGAAAGTATATGTGTAAAATACTTTAAATTCTAGTAAAATCTTTCTGAAATTTTTAGAGCAAGTTGAGGGCACCTGTGCAGGCACATATTACCTTCCCACCAGCACTGCAGAGTCTGAGAGCTGAATTATTAGGAAAGCTCTTGTGCTGGACTTCAGACAAATCACTTTAATGTGCCAAAATTGATTTGGCATGAAATCATCAATAGACCCTCCAGAATACTAATAGCATTAAAGGCAGAGGCCAGGACTGTCAAACTTGCTTGGCTAAAGTTAGGCTCATATATTAGTAGTTTGGCATCCAAATTAAAGTCTTCTGCTTCCAGATGTGCTGTGTGTCTGCTGGTCCAGCTGAAGAGATTTCGGTGACACAGCTGCATGGGGGTACTGGGAATACCGGGGTTGAGGGGAAGGTTTTACGTAACAACTTTACTTCTCAGCTCAAATCGTCATCTGCAAGCCTCCGATGCTGTAGATGAGCACCCCAAGTAGTCTCTAAATCACTATAGTTTTGTGCATTTATTATTTTTTCGTAACAAATCCACAGATCTTTACTCTGAACCACATATCTTTCTTTTCACCTATTGAAAATACCAGCATGGCCCAGTGCTCTAAGCAGAGATCACCAGCCTCTTCTCCCAGCTCCACTTTCAACTCTCCTCATGTTCTTGGGGGAAACTTCTCCCAGCCTCTGCTTTCACGTCCGTAAGACAGCAATGATGATGCTTATTTTCAATGTATGCTGTGAACTTCTCTCATTATATTCAGTTACTTTCCCTAAAGCACAGATTTACTGTAGGATCTTTGGTGTGAAAGTACAGAGCAATTTTCTTCCCCCAAGCTAGTTGTACTTATGGAATTTAAGAGTGTGAAACAACATTTGGACCAGGTCTTTAGGCAAAATGATACATGTGTGCTATCTCTGTAACATTTAGGGACAGGAGCCTTGGGTGACATAATTCTGCTTTCTTTGACTTTTGTGAATTTGAAAGAATTTCCTTTGGTGGAGATACTGATTCAGTTCAGCTGAGGTCCAAGCCTCTGCCTTTTCTGTAGCAACATTTCCTAAAACGACTGGGAAAAGTACAGTACAGAAGGAGATCTGCAGTCAAGCAACAACTCAAGGGAACTAAAACTGTCATAGCTGATTAACAGAAATGAAAGCTGCTCAGAAACAAATCTGAGTATGAATTTGGAGCACAAGAATTAATTGAGAAGGGGATTCTCTTTGTACTTCTTTTAGTAGGTCAGGCTGTTTATCCATTAAGATTCCTTTGAAGCTGCCAGCAAAAGAGGCATCACTGGAAAGATGAAACGAGCCAGTGAGTAGAGGCATCAGTTTGTCCTAAACCCCGCTATTCTGAATGAACTAATTGCATGGTGAATAACAGGAGCCTAAGCCAAAAATGCTCCATTAGCCTTTCCAAAGAGAGGGTAAGAAAGGCATAGCTGTGGCAAGAGATGAGCGGACGGTAACACGCAGCCCTGGTGCAAGACCAGGGGCGTAATGCTGAAAGGCTGAATTTCTATGTTGCTCACGCAGCTGTGCGATGTTTCTGCTTTCACTGCAGAAGACATTGAAGGACTGAACGCAAACCCACAGCAACGTGCTCCCTTCCTGATGCCATTCATGTAACGGAGGCACGGGGCAGGTGAAAGGTACGGTGATACCGTGGTGGCTTAGTAGACGGCTATTCACATAGCCATGAATCCAGTGGGAGTTTTTACATTGTTTTTAATGGAACGTGGCTCACAAGAAAAAAAAGCAGATACGGGTGCAGGAATTGATCTGTAGTATACAGGAAAAAGACTGCAGATCCTGCTTAAGTCAATGGGAGGAAGGGTTTTCACTAACAACATGCAGAAGGGTATTTGAGAAAAAGAAACGTACATTCAGAGCAAAGCAAATGAAGTGCTTATTTTTTTCTAGCCCTTGGCTGTTTTAAGAAACTGAAAGTAGAAAAATTCACTTTTTATAGCTTCCTCTGTTTTTAATACAGAAAGACAATGTGGGATGTTTGTCCTGAAGAGAGCAGGAATAAAAGAGATATTAAGATCTCACAGTCCTGCTTTTCCTCACCTGAGAGGAGTCATGGCAGATCATGCCATCCTCTGCCTCCAGGATCCAACCTTGTACCTAACGAATCACTCATCCCTTGCTGAGAATCAGTCAGATAGAAGAAACGGAGGAAAAGAGGATGCAGTAATAGAATCTGGCACATTTTAGGAAGTAAACTGTGGAAACAATACTTGCTTTGCCCATACTTTTCCGTACCTGTAGTTCTAAAACCAATAAAAGAGGCTTTTTTGTCGTGGTGCTGTATTATGTTGTATTTATTGTTTTTTCCAGCCTAAAGTGCTTTGTGTGTGAGATTAAAAAGCTGCAAGTCTCAGGCCATCTGGCCAACCAAATGGATTTAGTGTACAGGATCACTGCCAGATGTATGCCAGTTGTAAGTTTAATTTTTGAACATATAAAATGCCTGGGGCTCTGTGTCTGTTGTTCAGAGGAAATCATGTTCCAGTTTTCCTAAAGCATCCAAATACAACTTGAATCAAGGTGTAGTCTTTTCTCTTTCACATGGTTTAAGGATGTATTCTTTGTTTCTCATAAAGACAAATCATGGCTAGAGAATTTTACGTAGATCTTATGTGTTACGTATGTTTGATCACATATGTCTGACTTTATGGAACAGTAGGAAACATAGCAATAAGTTTTCTTAAGGAGATTTATTGAAACTGTTTAACTGAAAGATAAAATTTCACAGAGCACTTTTGATTAATTTGCACTTATATTTATTTATTATTAACTTGGAAAATAAATGTGTTTTCAAGTATATAATAGCTTATAATGTCTTAAAAGTGATATTTAATTGATTTGATTTCTGTTAAATGAGGAGCTAATGGAAGATGAGATATATTTTTAGCTTTGCAGACTGTAAGAAAGATGAAGTGGATTTTTTTATTTTGCAAATATTCTCACATAACAAGGTCTACAGCACATCTGAGTTAGATACTGTGAAAATGAGGAAAGGTGTGGGCACAGGTAGCTCTGGGCTTTGCAGAAAGGTCTAGAGGATTTTGTTCCAAACGCACCCGTTGAAATCCGGGGCAGAGCAGTGATGTGTGGGTCTGGCTCTCCTGCCTAACGCGCTGCTGCCCACATCAGTGTATTTCTTCGCAGCTGAAATACTGAGGTTGAATTACTTTCTCCTAAACAGACCTGAAGGCCCAATGAATCAGAGATAAATGTTTGGAAAGGAAAGAAGGACTTGCGTGTCAGGGCAGAGTTATTCTCCGCTGTCTGACAGAGCAGCGAGGGAGGAGCTGGTGAAAGCCAGGCATCCACAGCAGCTAAAGGCTCCTGCAGCGGGTCTAGGTGCCCTCCAGAGGCACCGCGTGTGGGCCAGCCCAGCCCGCTGCGCTGACTGGATTTGGCAGTTTCCATCAGAGTCAAATTAAAGTATACTTGGACAAAAATAGGTTGAAATGTTTGGAAAAGGAGAGTGGTGGCCATGTTGCTAGACACTGCCAAGAAGCAGAGCCTCCCACAGGAATTTCTTTGCAAATGTCTCTAGCACTAAAAACAAATATCAGTCTTGCAAAACAAGGACTGCATTAGCCTTGAAATCAGCAGGGCTAATTGCATTCTTGCTCCTGGAGACAGATGAGAAGTTTGGCTTAGCAGCTCAGATCGGTATGTTAGCAGCTCAGATGAGTACCCAGTGAAAAGGGCTCCGTGTGTTTTTGGGTGCACCTTTCCAATGAAAAGCCATAAAAGAAAAGCTGGCACTGGAATCTGTAGTCTATTCTACTCTTGAAAGTAACTTTCCCTGTGATATTAGCCTTTTTTTTTTTCCTGCAAACTCATCCAGGGGGTGAGAATCAGGGAAACCAAATAAATAGTGGATTTTGTAAAGTAAGGAACAGCAAATTGAGCAAAAGGAGGATTATGAAGACTAAATCTTTTGTTCAAAGAGTGATTAAAAAGCATTAAGTTGGATGAAGTCAATCTAGAGCTTAACTGCATGAACCCTCTGCCCTGTTTTTCTTCCCTGTGGTTTTACATGTATTAAGAAACTAAAGGACTGGGAGAGACCTCTTGAGGACTACTGAGGCTGGGGCTTTTTAAAAATAATAGCTGAGTGAAATCAGCTGGACATAAGCTCTGTTTCCTGGTTTCCAGGCAAAGTAAATTTCCCTGAACAGCTGTGTCCAAGAGCAGCAAGAAGAAGTTGAGTGCTCTTTTCCGGCACAGGACCTGAGCAATTCACACCCAAATGTATGTGCCATGGGGATTCCTCCAGGCAACGAAATTCCGGGATTTGTAGCCTCCTCTCCCTGTGGCTTAAGTGAAAACAGTTCCCCTGCCCAAGAGCAAATAAAGCTGCAGTTCATTGCTGAAGTAAGGAAGTGTCAGGGTAATTGCTGTTTGCTTTGCATTCGGAATACTTCCCCCCCCCCCCCCCCCGCGTTTCTTATTTCTCTGGAGCCAAAGGGGCCACTCTTCCGCTTTGGGGTCGTTCTCCCCTCATCCA
>Ga0181612_138291_pt1 | contig 14074 bp, 10 predicted proteins | sample HoacroProtozoa21_FD_119630 | JGI IMG/M metagenome (GOLD analysis project Ga0181612, IMG submission 119630) | Hoatzin crop microbial communities from Cojedes, Venezuel. Combined Assembly of Gp0051906, Gp0051904, Gp0051908
CCCGCCGCCGCCATCTTCCCAGCTCTTCCGCTTCCTCCGCCGCGGCCATGAACAGGCGCCGCCGGAAGCCGCTCTGCGCCGGCGGGAGGACTGACACTCGATGGTTGCGGCGGAAGCGGAAGTCACCCTGGGGGCACTTCCGGGGCGCCGACGTGGAGGGGCGGGGAGGTGCCGGTGCCGAGGCCCGCGGCGGGGGACGATGCTGACCAAGTTCGAGACGAAGTCGGCCCGGGTGAAAGGTAACGGTGGGACTGGGCCGTGCTGGGAGCCCTTGGGGAGCCGGGGAGGCCGTGCCGGGAGCTGCCGCCCGCCCCTGGGGTCCCTGAGCGGGGGGGTCGGGTGGGACTCCCGGGCCGCTCCGGGCCTGTGGGCTCCCGAGTGCGCGGAGGCCTCGCTCGCAGCTCTCTCCGTGTCTCGGCAGGGCTGAGCTTCCACCCCAAGCGGCCGTGGATCCTCACCAGCCTGCACAATGGCGTCATCCAGCTGTGGGATTATCGGATGTGCACCCTGATCGACAAGTTCGACGAGCACGACGGTCAGTGGGCCCTGGGGGGAGGCGGCGGGACCTGCTTGGGGAGGAAGACTGGGGTGCGAGAGGAGGAAGGCAGGCTCTGCTCAAGCATTACTGAGGCCTCTGCCTGTCTGATGTCCGAGCCTCTCAGCTGTGGCCTGTGTTTCTTTGTGGCCGGTTTGCTGGCTCTGAACATTGCTTGCACATGCAGAAGGTGGGGTAGCAGTTTTGTTTCTGGTATGGAAATGAAAGCGTAAATACAAATCTGAAGGGCCTGGGTGTTTTTTAATGGTTGGCATCTGGATGGAAAGGCACGGGTTTGGGAGCGGGATTTCAGACTCTTGTGCGACTTTTTGTTGTTGCTTTGAAGCTGGTAATTTTTCAGTAGCAGCAGGAGTAGGGAGGAACATAGGCTGCAGTCTTTAAGTAGTAGGAGGGACTGCTCCAGCCATCAGCCATCTCGCTGTGTCCAACCTGCCCTTCCTATTTGTAGGACCCGTTCGAGGTATTGATTTCCACAAACAGCAGCCTCTGTTCGTTTCTGGAGGTGATGATTACAAAATAAAGGTAAAATGTTAACCCTTTACTTTTTTTTTTCCTCTAAAAAGCGTCATCCAGGGAAGGGAATGCGCAAGGAAACCAGTTAAAAGATGAGAAAGAGTTGGGTGGAAGGGAAATAGTCTCTGGGAATTGCAGCTCTCCTGTTTCAGGGAAGTTAGTGTTAACTGCAGCAAGTTGAAGTTTCATTGCAGCTTGCAGTACAAACATATTTTACAATGGAAGAGAGAGGCTTGTGGAAATGTGAGAATGCACTTGAAAAAATCATGGAATCACAGAATGGTTTGGGTTGGAAAGGAGCTTTAAAGGCCATTCAGCCCAACCCCCCTGCGGTGAGCCGGGACATCTTCCACCGGCGCAGGCTGCTCAGAGCCCCGTCCAGCCTGGCCTCGGATGTCTCCAGGGATGGGGCATCTCCCAGCTCTCTGCACAACCTGTGCCAGCGTCTCACTGCCCTCAGTGTGAAAATTTCCATCCTTTTGTTTGGTCTAACTCTTCCCCTTTTTAGTTTAAAACTATTACCCGTCTAGCAAGCAGTGGTGTGTACCATCATGGTCTGCTTCTGTGTTGTGCAGGTCTGGAATTACAAGTTGCGCCGTTGTCTCTTCACTCTGCTCGGGCACTTGGATTATATTCGCACTACCTTCTTCCACCATGTAAGCTCCTTTTGTTACCCCGGTGATGGGTGCCTGCTGCCTTTTTGTATGAAAGGGAAACTCCTTTGCTTCCCTGGATGGGAATCTTTGCAAAAGAAATTGAGCTGGGCTTGCTGGTGTGAGGGTGCTCCAGACACGGTGGCCTTCTGTAGAGCGGTAAAAGGCATAAATTCTGCCTCCAGGGTCTTAAATAAGATGTAAAAAGGGTTATTCCTGGGGACAGTTGGAAAATACCACGTGGGGAGGGAATGTCTGGGGTGTGTGTTACTTCATACACAGAATACCTTGTCTTTTTAGGAATATCCTTGGATCTTGAGTGCTTCTGATGACCAGACCATTCGGGTTTGGAACTGGCAGTCCAGAACTTGTGTTTGGTAAAATCACCAAGTGCTTTTAAAAAATAAGTGCACGGTTTGGGGGCAAGCTGGCTTCGTCTGTTGTTTTCAAGCAGAAGCCGTGTTTAGTTGAGGGAATACAACTGCCAAAGAGAACTGATCAGTTATGAATAGTTCCATTAGTCTTGTCTTTTGCTCATTTCAGAATTGTATTCATAAATTCACGCGTTGTTTGGTTGAAAATTTTTTGAGGTTAAAATCGTATGTGTCGGTGCCGAAGCCTGTGAAGTTACTGATACCAGAAATTCGGCCCTTGGATGCGCTTTGTAGGAACAGAAGGGCTCAGTGGGCAATCATGCAAACTCTTGAAGAGCAGCATTTAAGCAATCCTGTATTCCTCATCATCCTTACCAAGACTGAGCTTATTGCTGTTGGTGCAAATTGGAACGCTTATTAATATATCTTGTGCTTAAATGGTCTTTTCTGTCCTTTTTGTTGTAGTGTGCTGACAGGACACAACCACTATGTGATGTGTGCCCAGTTTCACCCTTCTGAGGACCTGGTAGTGTCAGCCAGCCTGGATCAGACTGTGCGCGTTTGGGATATTTCTGGTGAGCTGCCCAGATCAAGGGGTACCCAGTGGCAAAGCCCACTTCAAAACTGCAATTGCTGAAAGCCGAGCGAGGCAGGAAAGAGTGGTTCAGATCTGAGAGCGGGAAGAGTAGCCTGTTGACTGCAGGAACCTCAGACAGAAAATTAGAAATTCTCTGTTGGCAAGGATCTATTCCCCTCAGTTTCCATGAAGTTGTAGGATGTTGGCTGGAAGCGACCTTTGGGCGTCATTTAGTCCCCACTTTTGCTGGAAGTGAGTCTTCTGTGGCAACAGATGAGGCGAGCCGTAGCTTTGTGCAGCCAAAAAAAACCTCTAATGACAGAGATTCTGCAGCCTAATCTCCCAGTCTGATTTTATAGCCAGTATAAGCAACGAGAAGGGGCATTGCGTTGTCAGCTGATCAGCTTTGCAGGCGTGCCACACCTGTAGGAGGATTTTTGAAGTTTCTGAATCACCTGTATCCCTTTGGGAAACTCTTAGAGGCAGTAATAAGTTGTTAATTCTGAGAAAGATAAAAAAGCCTCTGTCTGGATTGCAGAAAGGGTAGGGTTTTGGTTTTTGGGGATTTTTTTTGGTAGCCTAGTTGTGGGTGATGGCAGGAAGAGAATATTATTAGGAATTCTTTCATTTTTTTTCAGTCTGCTCGTCTGTTTGATAAAATGAAGTGTGGCCTGAAGGTCACAGCAGGAGCTGCAAGTCAAAACTCTGAAGTACTTTGCTGATATCTTAGCTATTTCTTAGTTACACCTAGGCCGCAAGGTGACTTAAGGGAAAGAAATATGATCCCTAAATGAAAAGCTAGAAATAAAGAAAATATTAGCTGGAGATCAGGGACTGGTGGGAGGCGAGGGGGCAGTACTGGTGGTGTTGCAGCATAAACTGTTTTAGAGGCAGGCTTCACCCCTCCGGCGGCTCTCGCCATTGCAGTTTTGGTTGGGCACGCTGCGTTGTTTGCAGTACACGCTCAGACACGGCCAGCTGTGTCAACAGTAGGGGCTGGGGACAGGATATCCTGGTTATTTAAAACCTGTCCCCCTCTCTGTACTGCCAGCATGGGGAGTTTAACAGCTATTCTGTCAGTAAGCTTCGCTGCTGCATTCTCCCACAAACAGTCTCTCTCAGCAGAGTTCCAGCTGCCAAATTGGTTTGGAGATGGTACAGACCGTTTTTTCTCGGCTGATATGTGATGAGGGGTTTTAGAGACATGCTGAATTATTGACTCAGCTGTCGCTCCAGTCAGACACGACACCACGAGAATACTAGTGTGTGGAAAAAACCTACAGAGAGATGAGGAACGGATTCAAACTACAATTCCACTCCCCAGTTTTTCCCCAAAATTACTGATGTCCTTTGCAGGATTCTGTTCTGGCTCTAGCAGTCTCCTGGGAAGCGTTATTTCTCCATTTTGTCTGATGTCTGTTGTGCACATGATCCTAGTCCTTGAGAGCATCGTTTGGTGTTGAGCTTTAACTGCACTTGCAAGTGCTGCGGTTAACTTGCAGCTTCTGCTGACATCGGTGGGAAATTTTTTTCAGCAAGTTTTGGGATTATGAGTGCTTTGACGCCCTCAGCTAAATGAGTTTAAAGGTCAGATTCCAATATCCTCCTCCCAAAACTGGCAGCCTCAGCAGAGAGTGTGAGGGATGAGGAGCGTGACCCGGGCTGGGCGCCCGAGTGTGGAGGTGGCCCTGTTGGTTTGAATTCCTAGACGAATAGTGCTCCTTGGTTTGAAACCTGCTGATAAAGGATCTTCAACGCAAAACAAGTATGCTCAAGGTTAAAGGGTCTGTTTCCTGCTAATCTCCTGAGAGAGACTGTGTGAATGCAGTCAGAATGAGCTTGTTTATATGTATATACATATATGTTAAAATGCATGAACATTTGGGTTGTATTATTCACCTGTGCTGTGGAATGAAGCTCTTGCTTGTGATGCTGATATTAACCTGCAGAAACTACAAAATAATCTTCTGGTTTTCTCTGTCTCTTTATGAGTATTAACCCCTGTGGAGGGTGTTAGTGGTCTTACCCTGATTGAAGTGCTTTTGTGAGTGCTCTAACATCACACACCAACTCCTGTTTACCCTTACTCCTGGTTGGCAAATGCCAAAGTCTGATGCTTGGCAGGAAGCTTTCTCATTCTGTCAGGGCTCTGTTTAGTTGATCTGGAGTGAGGATCACCTGAGGGTTTGGGCTGGCAGCATTGGGAAGCCCTGGGACTGGGAGGACCTGAGCTGAAAGTCCCCAGATAGTGCCTGTAGACCTAGACTGCCTCTCCTTGAGCACCCTCAGTGGATGTACATTGGTGGCTGGCAAAACTGTTGGTACCACCTCAACCTTACAGGGACAGGAAGGAACCTGAGCCCAGCAGTGAAAGATTCTGTGCTCAAGAGCCCTGTTTAGTTCCCAGTGAAGAAGAAAATAGAGCAAAAGAGTTTGCAAAGGGCTGTCTGTTGTCTTCCTTCTCTCCTAACTTGCAAGTTGGCATTCACAGTTAGCATGTTGCCCCTTTACTCTGGTTATTTTAATACCTGTTCTCCTGAGTGCTCCTGTGCATGTTGAGCTGAGTCTCCTTTTCAGGGTGGGTTTTTTTTTTTAACAGCTGTCCTCAGAATGCCTAATATCTGCCTTCCTACTAGAAGTCCCTTTTCTGTCCCTGCTCCCTCCCCAGAGCAACACAGGAGGCTGGTGTGCCCTGCGAGTGTCCTGCCTTTCCTCTCGATTTGTGCAGTTCTGCCAGAAATTTTCCACTTGTGTCCCAGTCCTGTTTCACTGGCTTGTCAAAGGCTCAAGTATTTTCTCTTCCAAAAGTCTTGTGTTTTTTCACTCATCTTTTTTGGATTATGTGTGTTTTATTCTGGCTTTCTGGGGTACTTTGTGTCAGCTTTGTAAAAGTGTCTCCTCAGCCATTCAGGTCCTTCCCCGTTACCTGGGCCATCTGTGTGTGCACCTTGCTGAGCGCGCTGAGCCTCTGTGCTTTGCTGTGAGCCACTGCTGGTTTCATTAGGCTGACTTTGCTGAGATGTTGAGCTGTTAATCCATGAGGAGTTCAGAATTGGAACAAGAAAATAATAATTTTTGTTTTCAGTACTGTTTGTTTTCTTCTTAAGCTTCCCTCCCCGTTGGCATCCATGTCAGTGCAATTCTGCTTTTATCCTAGACAAGTTTTTTCTTACCCGTGCAAAATGTTATGGTAGCATCCTTGGACCAAGTACTTTTGAATGGGAAAACATATTTTCTAAGTTTTGTTTTGGAGTGTTACATGTGCAGTGTTTTCCCTGTGTGCTGTTGGAGGAGAAACTTTTTTTAATTCCCAGTTTCCCTACTGCGTCCGGTTGGATTTTAGTGAGGGATAACAGACACAGGTCTGTTTTAACTCGGATGGCTTAGTTTTCTTCAGAATTGGGAACAGGCTTTGTTTCATATAGTTTTAGCTCCTGAAAATATTTTGTGTCCAGGCAGATTGTCCAAATCCGTAACCAAGAGGTCATCAAAGTGGCCTGGGCGAAAAGTCCCCCGAAAGTTGCAAGATCCAATTAGCAAAGGGGTGAGAGGAGGAGAAATGGGAACGTATCAGTCTTTCCTTGCTGAGGTGCCGCTGTCTGCATCCCAGCGAGCTCTGTCTGCGTCCCAGTGAGCCGAGGTGATCCCTCCTACGATTTGCTGCATTGCAGACTTCCCTTTTGGTTTGTCTGATCTGAGCTTGGGCTTTTGGAGGAAGCGAAAGCTTCTCGCCCTCTTTCAGCTTCCCAGTTTCCACCTGAAGATGTGTGTAAACAGCACAGGAGGGCGCTCAACTGGTTGTTCAATTAGAAACATTGTCTTGATAATATAACTTTTGCTTCCTCCGCCCCTGCTTCTCTCCTTCCTCTTTGTTCCACAAGGCCTAAGGAAGAAGAACCTGTCCCCTGGAGCTGTGGAGTCGGATGTCAGGGGAATAACAGGGGTGGATTTGTTTGGGACGACAGATGCGGTTGTGAAGCACGTTCTGGAGGTACAGTGTCAATCTGTGTGTGCGGTACAGCCTTTTCAGGTTTATTTAATGAAATGTCTGAGACACAAATGATCCTCTAAAAGCCCAGAATAATAGCAGAGGAAAAAAAAAAGAGTTTAAACACCTGACTCAGCTCTGAAGAGTGGATTGTAACATTCTTTTTCCGAGTTTAAAATCTGAAATCTGGAGATGTTTGCGCTGTAACCAAACAGATACAGTTTTCTCTGTACTGAAGGCTCAGTTAAATAGCAGATGTTGTTACCTTGTGTTACTGGAAGCAACAGAGGAGATTATGGTAGAGACAGCTTTCTGTGGCGGCTTGTTAAAGTTAGGCAGCGGTGCTGCGCTGCTGCCGAGCTTCAGCTTTGTTCTACTAGTGAAGAGCGGTACCGCAGAGCTTGTTACTGCAGGCAGCTATAATCTTAGTATCTGTAAGCCTTCAGTATGAGCAGCATGGGGTAGAAGAGTAGGGAAAGCTGTGTCTTGGCAAGCCTGTCTGCAGTCTTTGTTGCTTTGTTCTTCCTTTGCTGATTCCATTCAGTCACCAAATTGCTTCAAGTGACTGTTTTCTTTTTGTCCGTAGGGCCACGATCGTGGGGTGAACTGGGCTGCCTTCCACCCCACGATGCCGCTCATTGTGTCGGGAGCCGACGATCGGCAAGTGAAGATCTGGCGGATGAACGGTAAGAGGATTCTCTGGGGAGAGCCCACAGGGAGGAGGGGGTTAAGAGTTGAAATTTATGTTTGAACATCTGTAGGCTGACCTGGAGGTAATTTACACTTCTGCAGATGTGTCTGTGTGAATAGAGTGGTAAATAATCCCAAGCAGCATTGGCGTTTGCAATTTGAGGAGAGCAGAGGTCTTTAGGAAGCACTTCTACCTTGTCTTGCTTTGCACACACTGCTGAGCAGAAGCTTGTAGGAGCAGAAGAACTTGACTCTGAATTTTTTTGAATATGCACCGATGGAATAAGAGAGGGAGATGATTCGAGAGCCAGAAGCCCTCCATCAGGAATGGTTATGCTTTTTTGTCAGCTCAGTCCAGCTAAACTATATACGATTTTTAGCACCTCTTTAGGAATCTGGCTTGTTTGTTTCTGTTAGGTGAGCTGTGCTAGTGGTTAGAGAGGGATCATGAGTGTAAATTCCAGAGAATGGTATAGTAACTAGTGGCTGATGCAGTCTGCTTTATAATAAAATGCTTGCTGTGCTTCTGCTATGGCAGAGTTTAACCTGTTTAAGCATTATTTTCCTCATTCTTTTCCACTTCTGATTAGAATCAAAGGCCTGGGAGGTTGACACATGCCGAGGGCATTACAACAACGTCTCGTGTGCTGTCTTTCACCCGCGGCAGGAACTAATCCTCAGCAATTCAGAAGACAAGAGCATCCGTGTCTGGGATATGTCTAAACGGTTAGTGCGTGTCAAGCATGTGACTCAGTCTTATTGTGCAAGTTTTCACACGAGTGAAGGACCTACAGTTGCTCGTAGAGAAAGCGAACACCAGCAGCTCTTAAAACATCAGGGCTAGTGTTTGGTAATTCATGAGCGAGAAGTCATGTTTTTCTCATTCTCTGTCCCTTGGAGACACATGTTAAGAGCAAGACTTGTAATTGTCTGAAAGCAGGTGGAAGAGCCCTTGTCTAGTGGTACTGCTACTGAAAATACGTTAAACAAGAATGCGTTATTTGACAGAAGGCTTTGAATACAGTGTTGTGAACTCTCAGTGGCCTCGTGCGGAGTGCTAGAGGAGGCCTGTATGGCACAGCTTAGGATTTTCGTTTTGGGATCTGAAGTTTACACCAAGGTTTCCATTTTGTTTGTATTCCTTAATCCTCCTGTTGCACATTTAGCACGGGTGTCCAGACCTTTCGGCGTGATCACGATCGCTTTTGGGTATTGGCTGCTCATCCCAACCTCAACCTCTTTGCTGCAGGTAAAGAAGCTCTTACTCAGCGTCTGACAGATAGTTGTGAAGAGAAAATGTGTTCCATATAGGATTTGCTTTAGCGTCTTTTGCAGAACATGCTGACTTGCAGATGCTTTTGTTAAATGAATTGTAGGGAAGTGATCCTTATTTAACTTCCTGCAGTGTCTGGGAGCTGCGAGTGGAACATAATCTCCTTGTATCGGCTGCAATTCAAAGCTAGAACAAGGTAGCCTCTGCATTGACTAGCGAAATGCTCTAAGGCTAAGAAGGGATGGGAGGGGAACCCACGCTGGACTGTTAACACTTAAAGAAATGCGTGACAGCGAGGCAGAGGGTTTCTAGAAGAGTGTGAGATGGATGGGCCCTTAAGGAAGAAGTGGAATCACCTAATTCAGTCAGGCTGAGGAGTAGCAGACGCGGCTGGCAGTCATTGCTTGTGATTTTTGTTGGCTGTTTCTTGGTTTGAAAGGGCTTGGTGGTGTCATCTTCACAAGGAGAAAAACCACAGGATTTAATTCTCGCATGCCTTTTCTCAGGCCATGACGGCGGCATGATTGTGTTCAAACTGGAGCGTGAGCGCCCAGCTTACGCTGTGCACGGGAACATGCTGTATTATGTGAAGGACCGTTTCCTCCGCCAGCTTGATTTCAACAGTTCAAAAGACGTTGCTGTCATGCAGCTGCGCAGGTAGGAGATGAGTGCTCAGCGTGTGCCAGGGAGTCTCGAATCTTGTGTTATCCTGAATCCTGTGTTAGCTTTTCACTTACAGATAGGTCATATCATTGCGTTCACCGACCTCAGTTTCAGCCGACTCGCCTGTCAGATGACCTTACAAAGCCTACAAGAAATTTTTTACGTCAATTTTTATCTGTGCATAGATATAAATTTTTTCTTAACTAATTTTTAAGTTTCAAACTGACGTGGCAGCTCTTTCATTTATGAAACACTGCTGTTCTTACAGTGTTTCCAAGCGGTTTTGATTCTGGAAATTAATCAACACTGAGCTTTTCTGGTGCTTGGTGTATTTCAGAAAATGAAGAGCGTTTGTCAGCAGGTGAGTTTGGTAGAAACAGTCTTGGTCCACTCTAACTTTCTCTTTTCTTCATGACTCTTTTTCAGTGGTTCCAAGTTCCCTGTGTTCAACATGTCGTACAACCCAGCTGAGAACGCTGTCCTTCTCTGCACAGTAAGTCAGTTTTGCGGCATAAGGTGCTGAAGAACTTTCCACGAGGCTGTGAATGTCGGTTCTGTGAAAACCTATCTCAAAATGGGTTTTTCCCCTTGTCTGCAGAGAGCCAGCAACTTAGAGAACAGTACTTATGACCTGTACACCATTCCCAAGGATGCAGACTCCCAGAATCCAGATGGTACGCTTTTCTTATTTCACATTAATCCTTCTGAGTGTTTATTATTGTGTAGCTGTCCCCTCCTCCGCTCTCCAACTGTGTGTGTTATATAGAAAAAAAGCTTCATTTCTCTAAGCCTCTCTTGTTGGACCCTTTCTCCGTGTTTCCCAATGCCCCTGCAGCACACATCATTTGGCAGGCTTCCTGCTCACTATATCACACTACACTGACTTGAAAAATTCATGTTCATCCCAAACTTTTACTGCTACAAATATATATTTTATAATTTTGTTATTAGGAACTTTCCATTTTGCCTTTCGACACAGCAGGCAGCCTTCCTGGCTTGTCAACAGAGATGGATTTTAACCAGATATGTTTTGTTCTAAGAGGTTTTTTACTCTGAAAAGTGGCTGTAAAAGTGACAGCGCCAGGGTGCCGGTAGTCATTCTTCGTCTCGGCAAATTTCAGATCAGTTTTGTGCAATTTACAAGTCAAAACATAATTTAGGTGAAAAAAAATAATTCTTTCTCCTAACTATGAATTCCATGTGGGATCTGAAACTCCAGCTGGTTCCTGCTGCCTCTGTTGTCACGGCAGTACAGATTTTCGAATGAGTGGGAGTGATGGATGAGTTAGACGGGAATCCAGCTCACGTGTTCATAAATTTATTGGTTTCTGTGGGTCTAATGAAGGGAAGATTTCTTTCCTGAATACAGTCAGCAGGTGTATTTGGAGAGAGAAAGAGAACGGGAGCTTTTTAGTAACTTTACACAGATCAAAATTTACTGAATATATTTCAAATATTTAGTTTGATTGAGACGTTCGAAGCTGAATTCTTTGGGGACACCCAGCTTGTGATCCTTTATGTGAGGAAAGGGGTTATTCTGCTTCCAGAGGAAGAAATGTCTAGGCCTCATGAAAACCATGCACTTTTAATGTGTTTTCAAGAATAGCATAAAATTCCACTGGTTGGTAAGTATCTTCTCCAACAAGCTGCTATGTATGCAGCCTCTAGTCCTGGGACTATGATGTGGGTAGTTAACATGTGCCCTGGAGCTGTCATCCTCCTGTCCTTCAGCTTATTTACCTGACCTGCAAGGGAAGCTAAGCTTTCTTACCGCTCTTCAACAGTCTTCTGGGTAATATATTTCAGTCATTTTCTGCCTGATCTACAGTCAGTGTTAAACACTTAAAGCCAATCAAAGTGCTGAGTTGTTGAGATTCAGAAAAACAGGTGAAGTTGCCATCAGAGAACCACGAGCAGAGCTGGGAATTGGATTGAGACAAGTCTTTCTTGTGTTGGGTAGTAAATGAGGGCTGAGGGGCGAGGCAGTTGGGTTTAAATCATTGCTTGTTAGGGTGCACATCTGCTTGGTGAAATAGCACTTGGTCTAGTCGTGAGTCTCCGAAAACACTCATGTTGAGCAGCGTGACTGGTGAGAAAAGGGGCTGAGAACTGAAGAAAACTTTGATTTTACCAAAACAGCAGCAGCTCTCTCTCTTCATTTCTCCGTTCCCTTCCACTGCTGCAAAAAGCCGTCTCCGCATCGGCAGCGCATCCTGCGGCACTGCTCCTTCTGCGCTGCCTGACATGCGGAGCGCTGTGTTTGTGTTAGCGCTTCAAAGCTGGGAGAACAGCTGCGTGCTGGGGAGAGCGCAGCCTTTCTCCTCCAGCTCGTTAGATCAGTTTGCAGACGGGGAGAGAGAGAGGGGGGCTTACACTGAAGCCGGGACCCTCGCTGCTCGGTTTGTTTGGCCAGCGAGGCTCTGCTCGTTAGCTTGACAGACGGTGCTGTCGCCCGGGATGGCCCGCGTCGGTGCCAAGCAGCGGCGTTGGCGGTACAGCCAGCCACTTGTCTTGTGCCTTGGCTGGAGAGCAGGGCTGGCGCTGGCCACGCTGAGATCCGAAAGGACATCGGGGGAGGAAATGAATCTTGTGAATAGCCTCAGGTTAAACACGCATTAGTAGGAAGCAGCTAGGAGAGCCAAGATGGGATCAAACAAGACTGACTAATGTGTTGCCGTAGGAGCCTGCCAGAGGTTTTATTCACTGCCTGCGTTTTGCTCTCCGTAGCCCCTGAAGGGAAGCGTTCCTCCGGGCTAACAGCTGTGTGGGTAGCGCGAAACCGCTTTGCAGTCCTGGATCGCATGCATTCGGTAAGGGGACGTGCTTGATAGGGTCATCTTTTCAACAGGATGTGTTGTCATTTGGAAGCACGCAGATGGAAAGCGGGGAGGTTGGGTTAACAGAATTATTGGAGATCCAAGTAGCCTGGCAAAGCATTGTCGGTAGAGAGCGGGTTGCAGACATACACAAAGAAATACAATACAGCGAAAATGCAATATGTTGAAATATTATTTAACTTTGACAGTAAATCTTAGCTCAGTTGCTGGAAGCCTGCTACAGCAGGTGAGTTCAGGAATTAAGGCTGACCAGAATAGGACTGTGAAGCCACCAGGTCACTTTCAGAGTATGAAAGTAATGGGGAAACAGTGAAAATACGGGTTAGATATTTATGAAGCTCTTTGTTCCCACTTATGGAGTGCAGTAGGAAAAAGAAGGGGGAAAGACAGCCATGGAAAGTTTTCCTGCTTTAATTTACTTGATGTGAAGGGGAAGAAAAGTCTTGCCCTTTGCCCTGTGCAGGATTATTTTATTTTATTTTATTTTGGTGTTTTTTGCTTAGTAAATTCAGGTTTATTTCGTACCTGTTCTGTTACTCCTCCCTGCCTTCCCCTTCTCCACTTGCCTTTCTCTCCTCACAACTTCCTCATTTCCTTTTTCTGTCTACACTCTGTTCTCTCTCGCTTTTCCCTAGTATTTACTTTGTTCATACACTTTTGTGGAGAGGGCTTGCAAATTCTATCAGCCGGCTAGTAATGACAGCAGTGGGGCTGAAAAGAAAGGATACACTGTGTCTGCACCCTGGCAAACTTGTGGCTGGGTTTTCTAGCTGGATAAGGTCTTTCCCTGCTTTGAGAAAAGCTGTATCTCTTATTTTAGGCTATTGTCTCTGAGGTTCAGCTATACAAAAATTCTTAATTAAAATAATCCTAAATTTTGTTGTAGAATGTACCTAACTGTCCTGTGCTGTTCTGTGTCCTCTCGTCAAATGGCAGATCCTAATCAAAAACCTGAAGAATGAGATCACGAAGAAGGTGCAGGTGCCGAACTGTGATGAGATTTTCTATGCTGGCACAGGGAACCTGTTACTGAGAGACGCAGACTCCATCACCCTCTTTGACGTGCAGCAGAAGCGGTAGGATTCAGTCTACTGGGAGAAGCTTTAATATTATAATCCTGCCGGCGTATGCCCTCTGGGGACAAGTAATAGCTATTAATGCACTCCAGAATTTAGCATCAGCTGCAGGCTGCATCAGATGGATCCAAACCAGGGCTAACAACTGCTGCGAAGAGCAGGGTGTAAACGTAGCCAAGGTGCAGTTGATGCTGCAGGCATCGTGCCATCGATCACAGGGAGATGTGTGCCATACCCTTGTAAATCCTGTGACTGCAGAATTGGGTGCTGTAAAAGTGGAGAGAAATGAAAAAACCCAAACTCAATCAAGCTAAGCTTGCCTGATGTGTTGTCCCTTAGGTTTTGTGTCTGCTCAGAATGCTCTTTCGGCAGCGTGTTTGTGCTGGTGGCCACGTTGCTAGCCATAAAGAAACAGGCAAGGAGTTGGTGCCTTTGGCTGTCTTTGTAGGCTTGAGAAGGTTCTGGATTATCTGCAGATAGATACAGTGTACATTGATTGCCTGTGTCCCAGAACTTGCCTCATTTCCTGATTTGTATGCCTTTGTCTTTCTAGTGGTGTTGGGAAAGTTACAAGTAAAATAAACTATGCAGATGCTGCTTGGAAACATCTTATCTTCCCTGTCCCTAAAATCTGTCCCTAAAACCCCCTCAGCAATCGGAGTTTTGAAGTCAGTTGTTGCTGGAATGTATTTGTTGCTGCACAGGTATGGAGAGAGGTTTGTTTTGCCGTACTGGACTGCAGAGACACTCAGTTCTGCCTCAGGATTTTATAGCTCCAGAATGGCAAAATGGGGCTTCAGAGCATCTGCAAATTGAGTGCAGGCTGTTGAGCACTGGTAGTTGTCATACGGAGCTTGCTCGCAGAGCTTGCTGC
>Ga0181612_157395_pt1 | contig 14074 bp, 7 predicted proteins | sample HoacroProtozoa21_FD_119630 | JGI IMG/M metagenome (GOLD analysis project Ga0181612, IMG submission 119630) | Hoatzin crop microbial communities from Cojedes, Venezuel. Combined Assembly of Gp0051906, Gp0051904, Gp0051908
AGAGTGGTGAAGCACTGGAACGGGTTGCCCAGGGAGGTAGTGGAGGCCCCATTCCTGGAAACATTCAAGGCCAGGTTGGATGGGGTTTTGAACAACCTGGTCTAATGGAAGGTGTCCCTGCTCACTGCAGGGCGGTTAGAACTAGGTGAGCTGCAAGATGCCTTCCAACCCAAACCGTGCTGTCATTCTCTGTTCTCCATCTGAGTGGTCTTAGTTCAAACGAGTTCACATTCTCCGAGCAGAATAACACCTAGTTTGTTTATCAAATGTGTTGATCCTGTTTTTCTATTCATATTGGTTGTAAAATGTATCAGTAGATCTTGTTCACACATTTCCCAAATACTAAAAAGAACACCAGCTGGAGCTAAAGATTTTCATAGCAATGGTTTACATTAGAGGTCTTCAGAGAATTACCTGAAAAATTCTCTCATCATCTTTAAGAAATACTGGAAAAAGAGAGAAGAACGATGAGACTATAAATATCATTATAATGTACAGAAAAGAGCAAAAGGGAAGCATTGCTTCATGTCTCTTTTGGGCAAATTAGAGAATAACTAATTTGGGACTGTGGCAACATGAATCAGATGTTAAAAATATAACTAATAGCTGTCAGGATGTCTTTATAGGAAGCATATATTGTAAAAAATTTCGTTATATAGAATGAATAGTAATATTTTTAAAAAATACAGCCAAATTCAAATAAAAACATCCAGAATAATAAAACTCGCCAACAGGACAGGAAACTGTTTTGGAAAGCAGTTATGAGAAAAGTATTTTGGAGCCATAGTAGCAAATGTCTCGGTGTGGGTTCTTAGACCATGGGTGTGGTTAAGAGAACCAATGCCCAAGAAGTGGAACACTTGGCTGAAACAAGGGAGTGATCTTGCCTTTGTACACAGTGTAAGAGCTCTGCTGGAACAGTGTGTTCAGTTCTAGTGGGGAAGAGTTCAAGGGAGATGTTATTTTCTGCAGGACATTTATTTAATCTGACTTCTGATAAGAATTGTGTGATCTGTTTGTACTAGACAGATCTCTATCAGTACTACTCTCTGAAATGCAAGCCAGGAAGCAACCTAAAGCACTGCACACCCTCAGATGTTTTTGTAGCAGCCTGTATACATACAAAGAACCGGGGTTGACTCTTCTGACTTCAGGCATCTGAAGTTACTGCATGAAATTATGAGATATGTAGGGACAGAGTCACGGCAAGCAGGCACATCCATGCCTGTGCCCACACTGGAGATGGAGGTGTGAGGAAGGACCTCTGCCCGGTGGCTGCCTGGGTTTCAGCTTTCCTCCCCAGGGTGTCTGAGAGCTCTGCCAAAACTCGTGACTCAGCTCAGCATCCAAACAGCTTGGGAAATACAGGAAATTTGGGTTGAAGTGCTGTTTGGATCTGCTTTTAAAATATGTTGTAAACAAATTAGAAAAATCTACCTAGAAACATTTATTGGACTGTCTTACCATAACAGGCACTCCCATCAAAGGCTATTGTTTTGTAAATGTGCAGTCTAAGTGGCACAGAAGTATCCTACATATTTCAGACTACAGCTGTGCTTGAGCTCTGGTAGAATGAAATCTGATGTTGCTATATAGGTTCAGTTTATCTAACTCATACAATGGTTGTATATAACAGAACATGTATTTCAGTAATCTCTGTGAAGGTTTTGCTTGATCCAGTACCAAAGTTTAGGAGCAACTTTGTTATGACTCCTGAAATGCTACCATCTGAGCTGAGTAACTGCAGCTTACTACTCAATATGGCTTTTTTATAGAAAGTAAACTCTATAGAGATTTATAGCAGAGCTTGGGATGAGGCAGTGATGGGGTCCTGAAAAAGGACATGGTGTGCAGCTGTTTCTGCTAGATGAGCCCTGGTATAATGAATAACTCTGATTGTTTTAGAGTTTGGTGTGATATTGCTGAAACACAAATTCTTAAGGATGACGTTGCACTGAGATGGCCACATACAGAATGACTCCTACCTAGTTTTGAAAGCTTGTTTTGCTTTGGAGCAAGTGTTCTCCACTTTTATCTCGGTTCAGTGGATATCAGACAACCATCATTTAAACTGGAGAATACAGGTATGGTGGATCTGACAGAGACGTTTTTCATGTTAAGTCAGAACGAGTGAGAAAGTAGCAGTGGTATTGAGTGGTTAATTATTTCTGCATGATGCATCTCCTGGGCTTATCAAGAAAGTGAGTTAAGTATCTTGCCTTATTTTCCTTAATACTTTATGTATGTTTACACAGTGTAGAACATTTGCAGCACAGAGTGGGTAGAAAAAGTATTTGATTTGGAATCTGGACTGAAGTGCCACTTGGAGAGGCGTAGTTGAAATTTTCAGTTCTGTCTGGAGACAAGTGTTTATTGATGAATACAGCATTTGTGAAAGGAGTTTTATGACCCCAAAATGGGTGTCTCAGAAGTGTCTGCTCATTTATCTTGCACACCTAGTTGGGTCTCTCTGTTCTGACGAGTGAAAGATTTATTACTGAGCCACTTTTATTCTGTTCTTACCCTGCCAGTAGACAGGAGTTGGATTTCAAATGCCCTTCAGCATGGGGAAGACAAAGGATGCAGCAATACCAGTATATCAGAGTTTCCCAGCAATTGAAGCACACTCTTGCAGAGGTCTTTAGGTGAGCTTGAAATTGGTTGATGACATTTAATATGGTTAAGAGGATAAGCTCTCACTGACCTAGAATCTAACACGGTCCTTATGAGCTCTCCTCGTTGAATTAAAGTAGTGCCTTGCCAATTACCACATGCTTCTGGCAAAAGGTAATGGTTGGAGCTAGGACAAATTTCAGCAATTTATGGCAACACTTGTACACAAGTGAGAGGCAAAATGAGAGACTGTCATGGTGGAGAAGCAGATGAGGTCTAGAACGTCCCTACAGTCCCCGTTGTATGAGCCTGAAAGCGCTGCACGTGCTGTTGCCAAGTGAGAAGTGATACAGGAGGTGACAATCAGTGCTAAGTCCCTGGGGGCAGACACAAGCTAATGGGGAAAGGATATCTGGGGTGCAGAAGTGATCCAAGGCAAGACTGGCCAGAATAATGTGATTTCCCATACTCGCTATATGAAGCACAAATCCATCCGAACTGCCACTGAAATAAGAAAAACAACATAAACAGTATAAAATTGCCAACGTCGGTAGCTGTTCAGCTTAAGGGAACAGCAGAAACTGTAGTAGCAGAGCATTACTTTTTGAGCTCAGAATAACTGAATTTTAACCATATTTCACAATTAACAGCAATGGAGAATGGTCAAAACAGAGGCTTTTTACCTCGTGTCCTTTTAGATGACATAAATATGAACAATACTTATTCCCCAAAAGTAGATTTCACAAAGTAAGAATTTTACAAAATCTTTTAATTATCTTATTAATTACTGTATTAGTCCATCTGGGGTTGCTGTAATAATAAAATTTGGGATATGCATAGGTTTGTTCAGTGCTGAGGTCCTGTGTTGAACAAGTAGAAATTTATATGTGGGTTTTCAGGTACAAATGAGCTCATGAAAATGTGAGTAACACCAAAGAGGAATTAGAATCATGGTTTTTATTTATTCAACTGATTATATAGTCTTTATATTTTGGTCTTTTCCTTTTGAGCCTGGTCTTGCTTCTATCAATTTCACAGTATCAATATACATAAGCTAAGGATCATATCATAGTTACTCATCCTCTTGCCCTTTTTCCTCTCTGCTTTTATTGATGTTCTTGGCGAGACACTTAACCAGCAGTGCCCTCCACATAGGCACTCCCCGGGGGGGTTTAGAGCCTGAGCTATGAACAGGGACAAGGCCCTTTGGTCTGCTTTTTCAGTATCCATTATAATGTGGTCTTGAACAGGACCTTGAAATGCTACTCTACATAAACAATAGATGACAGTATTGATAGGAGTAAATGATAAAGCTTAATGCCTTCAACATCAGAAAGTTTGTCAGAATGCCAGTTGGACTATAAGTTCTTCAAGTAATCAAACAGATTGTGTAGTCCTTGACAGCTTTTAAATCACTAGCGTAAGGATTTTGGAGAAGTGTGTTTGTGGTTTGTGTGTGGTTGCTGACAGGTGCATTTCTGCTTGATAACATCCCACATGTGAAGGAGTTATGTTGTTAGCATCCTCTCATTCCCTTTCGATAAGATAATTCTGTTATCTGGGGTAATTAAAAGGAAAATGCCACTTTTTCATCTAGGCATCTACTTTCAGACAATGGTAGTATCTTATTTTTCACAACTATCAGTAAATAACAGTGACACTGCTTTGATACAAAAGCTTGTGAAGTTTCTGAGAACACTGAATATGCAAAGGGCAGAAACAGAGCGCTCCACTTCCAGGAAAAGATGTGTGCTTGTAGGGTTGCTGGAGAACCTTAATGTTGTTTAGAAATGTCAAGAAGAGAAAGTGAGATTTTTAATCTTCATTTTGCATTGGATTTGATAATTTTATTTAAACTGTTTGTAATTTTATTTCATTTTTCTCTAAAAGCAGACAAGATAAAAAAGAAAATATTTTCTACTGACACTGAATTGTCGACCGTGTCAAATATGCTGTTGATTTATAGTCTGGTTATTTAGCAGTTTGAGTCGTGAATTCATGTTATGGGTAACAGTGAAATACTACATCAGCCTCCCTCAGTTTTTTGTGCAGACTCAGCGGCCTTTTGCAGATGTTGCCCTCCGCTCTGGACGAGGCCCTTTGGCTGTAGCCCGGCACGATGGCAAAACTCCCACTGAGATATGTGTTGGCTCACTCCGTGTTGTTCCAAACTTGCTGGAGGAACCCAGCCAGCAGTCCCCAGCTGCACATGTCTGACACCCTATCCCTTGACTCAGTTTAACCACTAATTGCACCAAATGCCTCCCAGAATTTGAGTGCGGGGGGAGCAGGGGTGCAGCGGGGCAGAGCCCGCTTGCATTTCCCTCTAACCTCCCCACACTGAAATAGGCAGCGGGAGCTGGGAACTGGCACCCCTTTGGCTTTCACTGGCAAAACAGAAAGCTGCCTTGTAAGACTGTAATGTGGTGGCGGGGCAGGGCTCTGTGTAATCGTAGGGGACAGGGAAGAAGGCTGCCAGAACTGATTCCGTATCCCCCTCCCTGCAGGAGCTACCCCAGGTGCAGTGCCGCCCGGCACAGCTGGATTTCAGCATCCCCTGCTCCAGCGCAAAGCAGGTGCTGGGCAAGCTTCAGTTCAGGGAAGATGATAGGATTGGGCCCAAATATTTCTGAAATATGATTAAGTCCCTTAGTCCTTGTATATCCACAATTACCAGCACAGCTGAAAGGTTGTGTCCTGCCCTGGAGTTCCTACCTGAAGTAAAGGCTAAACTTCAAAAATCATCTGCTGAAGAATTCTTCTAGATATGAAGAATAACTTAAATGAATAAAATGATTGCACACCCACTGGTGATACGAATTTCAGAAGATTCAAAATCCTCATTAGTAAAAATACGCTATTAAAAATTACATATTTTATACATTTGATTTCCTGATTTCCATAGACTTTGCTACACTCATCTAGAGCTTGAATGACCCCTCAGCATGTCTTCTAGCTGGTTTGTGGGGTAATCACTGCAGATTCAAAATCTTAGTTTCAAAATTGTTCATTTTTCCTTTGTAAAAGTGTATTGAATGCATTTAAGAGTAGTAACTGATAGATTCCCTTTATTATTCAGTATAGCTCTTACTTAATTTTTTGTAATTTTCCTGGATATATTTAATATAGATATTTCATAAGTCAGTATAAGAGACAATCATTACTGTAAGCTTGAATTGAGCTTAGAGCAGTTCCAGAGCACTCACTCAACCCATTCAAAGTATAGTTCCTGAATTTTCTTGGAATGCTGTTTTAACTCACATCAACACATGATCCCACAAATTCATGAGCATGATGCAAGAAGAATTGCCATCGTATTCATCAGCAGTTATGCAATGGCAACTCTGCAGGATCTGACCTCAAGCCAGTATTAAAATTATATCACCACTGGAAGATAACTTAAATATAAAACTTGCATAAAAAATACTCAAATAACATCCAGAGTTATTTCTTATGGTATCAGTAGAGTTAAAAGAAACATACTTCTAGCTGAGACTCGAGAGAGAGCTTGTGACAAAATGAAATATAGCTTGCCGAAACCTACTATAAGCAAATACCACAAGCTGTGCCAAACAATTAAATTAGTCTTACTGTAAAAGTAGTACCAAATAGAAAGAAAAGACTTGCTTATTCCTGTCACCATTGTTTTTAAATGGTACATGCATGAAGAAGGCTAGCAATCGTCTGGCTAAAAAAGATCTTTATCTGTTTATACAAATATCCAATACAGACAGAAGTTTTAGGGACTTGTTTTTTTGTAAGGAAAAATGGATCTCAATATCTGATCTGCTTCTTAATCCTATTTAGGAATATTTAGAAACCTTGTTGTTATTTCAGAATTTAATGTTCATTACAATTTAAACACCGGTTGGCTCCTCTGATCCCATTTGCATACAGACTCTTTTTCTACTTTTCATTTAGAAAAGCTGTGGTGTAATCCATCTGCTATTTGCAACAAAGCAGCAAAAATGGGATTAATGTTTAGATCATGCTTAGTACATTATAGCATTTAAAACTCTATATATGGATTTCTGTGAACACCACTGAAGTGGTGAGGTTATACATATTTAAAATATCAGGTGAGGGCACATGTGTCAAAGACAACTTCTAATGTATTCTTGCCAAAAGATACGAAGTTTTGTATTCTTGTCTAAGAATAAATAGGCTGTTAACGGGTCTGGGATCACACACTCCTGGCTCAGGGCCCTTGATGCAATTTCTCACCAGATACTCCAATGCTTTTTCAAACACTCTGTGCCTGTAACCCAATCTCAACCTCCAAACTCACTTCTCCACCGCAGCAGATGAAACTGGACACGACTGGAGAATACAGAGCATGATAACGAGGACGTACTTTATCTTTATAGTCTGTCAGAACACACTGCCAACAGTCTTGATTTCAGAACCAAGTTCAACATCTTTAAGGAACCCTTTGTTTTTGCCAACTGGAAATCTTCACAAATACTCAGTTTTAGCAATGCTACATCAGGAATACAAATATCTCAAGGGTTTTATATTTTTCAGGATTCCGTATATTGGTTTATTTGCAGCCCCAAATATCATATATTGGAATGCCTTCTACCTCACTACACTTGTTTTTCACAGTCTGTCATCAGTCAAAAATATCCACACGTCACTGGCTCCACACAGTCTAATCCCACCAAAAGTTCCTGAGTTTGAGTAATTTTTTTCATCCCCTAGCAAATCATTCTGTACACTTTCGGGGTTCCCTTATGCCTCTCCTCTCAAGTGCTGTATAATGTCTTATTTCTGTGGCACAGAGTAAATCATCTGAAGAGCATAAGGTGAAGGTGAAGTTCCAGCTTTGAAAGTGAATCAAGTATTGATATTGTTAAGCAAAAAATGCAATGCAAACTTCAACCTTGTAGTCCTGCTTCATGAACAATATTTTATTATCTTCTAACTGTTCCTATTTTCAAGCTGTAAGAGAAAACAGAGAAGAGCTTTCCTTGCGCGTGCTTTTTTTTTGTTTGTTTTTTTTTGCTTCATTAGCTTTTGAAAGTTAGTCTAAAATTCAGTTTCTTCCATGACCTCAGCTAACTTTTAAAATCACATTAACTTTTACTGGTACATTGGCAAGAACCTAAACATTTTAATGACTTCACTGAAATATATATTTTTAACAGTGCTTTTATCGACCAGCTCCCTGTGGCTTACAAGACAGTGTATTGAAATTGTTAATGACATACTGTGCTTGAAGAGGACAGAGATTTCTTTCTTGCTTTCCAGGTTAAAGCTGGAGCCATCTCCCATAAATTGTACAGGTTTATAACTAAAGTGCACAACAAACTATGAGAAGTCATTGAGAAGCATGTTTCATGCTACAGCATTTTTTAGATTTAGGAATATTAAAATATGAGCCAACAGTAAGAACCGAAAATGCAGAAACTGTTGCATGAAAATGACCGTTACTAGTTCTGCAGCTTGACTAATGGTACTAATAACTCTGTATTTCTTATTCTGGTTATATGCCCTTGTCCAAATTCACACCATGACAGGCTTCTCAGTTGGTTTTGTGAGGTATTTGCATTTTTCTATTGTGTGAACAGTGTCATGCAGTTTCCTAAAATTCAATCTTCTGTCTACTTCAACATGTAAGAAACATAAGTTCAGAAATCTGAAGTTTGTTTTAATTTAAGATAAGAACCTTTAGGGATTTTAGAAGCAAATAGTGTTTTCGTGCTTTGTAGGGTGGAAAGATCTGCTGACAAGGTCCACTTTCAATGACAGGCAACTAATAGCATCAGCAGAGGTGGTGTTATTTCTTTCTTCTCCAGTTAGAATCTCATGTTCTGTAGACATAGAAAAAGTAATTGCATCTCTCACTGGATTTGTATTGCAATGCGTCACAAATGCTGTTCATACTCACTGGCTTTTTCACAGTTCTTAGATGAGGTGATACCTTTTCTAACTTTTCCTAATCATCACTTATTTCTGCTTTTATTTAAGCCCTTTTAAGCTTTCTCCTGGTCCTTGTCAGAAGCCACTATTCAGTTCCCAATAGGACTTGAAAAAAATACGAACAATACGAAATCATACTTGGAATTTTTCCCATTCAGAAAATGCTTTTAGATTAAAGAGTCTGACCTCATTTGATATTTTAAATAATGGCGATATTAAATAAATCTGAATTCACTTTGTTCTATGGAATGAAGAAATTAAATGGCACCTTATTGTGTAATCAGGAAGTTTGCATGGAAGTTGACTTAATGTTTCTAATAATAGGACTTTTTTATCATCCTCCTGCAGGTTCTGGATCTTGGCAAATATAATTGTCTTTGTAATAATTATAAATGCATTTGAAATGTTCTAAATGGTACAGATGGCATCTTATCCAGTTGATTCTAACAGGGGTGTTGGAGAAGCATGAGAGAAGCTGTGTTTCTACAGGCAGTGGTGTGCATGTGCATTCCCCAGGGCTGAGTAAAGGCACTGGCATGTGCTTATCTGGAGACGCTCAGACTTTCTGTTACTGCATGTAAAAAATCAGGTTCGATCCTAACATCAGTGTATGTGGTTTTGTTTTCTCCTTTGTCGAATATATCAAATAATAAATAATGTTCTCTGTAAGTGGTAACTGAAATTATTCTAGTAGTGAGTGTTTCAACTGCACCTATATTATTTCTGGTGGATACTTAACTTTCTTGCTCTTAGAAGTCTCCAGTGAGGGTTTCCACAATCTCCCCAGCTAAATTATTCCTCCACTCTTAATTATCTTTACTAGGTGTTTGGGGTGAACTTTCTGTGCTAATTAAACTCGTTACTGCTTGTCCTGTCCACCATAGACATGAAGAACAGAGTGCCCTTTTCATATTTGCAGCAACTTTTTGTGCACTTGAATATTGCCCTCTACTTATCTTTTATGTACGCCTAACACTTGCATTTTGTGCAAACTTCTGTCTGAAGATCTTGCTTTCTAGTCCTATCACACCTCTATAGCAGCGCTAAGTGGTATCCAGACCTGGACACGCTATTGCAGCTGAGCCCTACCTCTACAGAAACCATTGCGTGATTTTGTTCTGTTTGTCTGACAGTGTAGTTAGCTTGTGTTTTACAGCACTTCTGATCCTTTGCTTCAGAACCCAGCAAGTATTTCCTCATCCTGTACAGATCATTATTCCTTCATTAATTTTCATTTATCCTTTTTAGAAAATCCTCCTATTATACTAAGATGATACAATGTGTTAGGTCAATTTTGCATTCTAAGCATTCTCCAAAGCACTGACAGTCCCATTCAGCTTGGAGTTCTCTGAACATTAATAATATACTCCTTATTTCATCACGCAGGCTGTTAATGGCACCGCTTGCAGACCCAGGGCAGATCCCTGAGGACCCTACTGAAATATATGCTGCCATTTTTACAGTGAACCATTGATAACTGTCCTCCTAATATGATTTTGTAACTGGTTTCGCACTCAGTCAATGGTATTTTCATCTCTATACTGTGTCTCTAGTTTGCTTTGAGAATGCACTATCAGCACAGTGTCAGGAGAAGTACTAAAATCAAAATATATGACTTCATCTGTTTCTCTCTTACCCACAGGCTTGCCACCCTGTCACAAAGGAATTTCTATTGGCTCGACAGAATTTATTCTTAACTAATTCATATTGGCTGTTAGTCATCTCCCGTTCCTCTGGATGCTTGCAGGTAGCTTGTACAAAAATGATCATTTTGTTTAGGATTGGGGGGGGAACTGAAAAGAGGCCAGCACTGTGGCTGGCTCCCAGTTGAACATTGGTAGATATTAGCCAAATAAAATCTACCTCTCTAGGCTTTTCAGCCCAGTTGCCCTTCAGACTGCAGCAGGGATCGTTGCTGCCCGGGAAGTTGATAAATAGGCTGTGTCTGTGCCAGCCAGCCTTTCTGCCAGGGATGGGTTCCCAGCATGGTTGATCGACTCCTTGGGGTGCAGCTTCAATCTTCTTAACCTCTTGCATCCCTTTTCAAAGCTGAGGTCTTTCACAGTTGTCACGAGTGGTAACCACTTGATTGGCAAGTGATCTTTTTATTGAAATGAAACTTGGCAGCATCAGTTGTTCATACTCACTGAGTGGTAGACTGAAAGTTTGGGTTTTTCCCCTATTATTGAAGTACTCCAAATGTCCCTTGCTAGTTGAATCACATTTTATTTCACTTACACAAAAGTAAAAAGTTTGTCTTGCAATTAAAATCTGTTATCTGATAGTTCTTTTATAGAGCAAGTTTCCACTGAAGTGTTAACTGAGGTGTTTTTGACTAAAACACATGACAGCTTAATATATATATTCATGTCACTCCACTTTAAAACATGATGTCTGATATATTTTTTTCAGAAAGTGGGCATCTTGAAGATGAGATCAAATACCATAAGCCTATATATATATATATGTATTTATAACAAATATATTTTTCTAGCAATAAAGTGTGTATGTGTGCTTTTTTAATAATAAATTCATAAAAATCAATAGAGTTAAGCTGGATTATATACTGGATTTTATCCCTTATAAGAAGGAAAATAGGTTTGGTGTTAGGTAGTGAATGTATAGCAATATTTGAAAAGACAAAGTAATTCATAGCTGTGGTCTCCCTGCATAGTATTATAAATTATGTCTGCTAACCTTACTCCAGCAAAACAGAATTTTCTATGGAATTAATAGAAATCTTTCCTCCCTATCAAAATCAGAAAATATGCTGTCCTTAGAAGGCACGTCTTCTGGCAGGTACTCATCCTGTATGAGAAATGCAGTAAATAATGCCAAAGCTGAATACATTTACTGAATACAAGGGAAAAACACTATAAGCTAAAATACCATACTGGAAGAAGGCCTTCCAAATTAAACAGGCATAAGAGTGATGCTGTACTGTCAAGTTTTACTTGGAAGTTTTGGGAGTAATTAATTTTTTTTCCTTTGGTTTTCAAATTTGTTTTTATTATAATGCCGACATTTAAGCTAATGAAAACCTAAGACAGGCCGTAAGGGCTCAGGCGAAAGGGCAGTGGGACAGTGTCCTGCCTGCCGCTGGCCAGCACTGCGAGCATGAGAAAGCATAGAAGGGAGGGTTACGCATCCAGTGGTATGTTTGCAAAATATTTTCTTGGACTGTGGCAATTTGTAGGTCAAGGGCTTTCAGCAGCAGAGGTGAAGTTGTATCTTCTAGATCTAGGTGGATTTTGATCTGTGAATTTTCCCAGTTGTTTTCTGCAGCCACCCCTACAATCGCGAAGTCCACCACCTTCTGCAGAACGGAGTTCCACAGCTTAATTAGATGTGAGGTGACATCACCACTTTTCATTGAATTTTTTCTATAGCATGATGGCCTAACCACTCAGCATGGTAACCCAATAGCACTCAGGCAACCCACATCGTGCCCTGAATGGCTTTGTGTCATCAGCAACACTTGTCTCCTCTTTGGTCACTGCTTTTTCCTCTGAACGGCTGCTCATTCCTCAATTGCACAAGTCTGTCTGGGATGGAAGAGGCTTCTCTCCCATCCTTAACCTCTTCCTTTCCTTCCCCACTGCTTCCCCCTGTACCTCAGCACAGAGCAGGTGAGACATGCGTTGGTGCAGCCCATGGATGCTGCTGCCATGCTGCCTGGCTGCTCCGTGGAAGTGGGCTGCAGCACTGCCAACCAGGGCAGCCTGGGGGAAGGACTTCTGTGTGTCCTACAGACTCAGGCACCATGGGTGGAAAAGGCACCCTAGCAAGGTTGTAGCCGCTATTCCACTTCCTGAGCTGAATAACAGAAGCGCAGCCTTGCCGTCTCTTGTTCTCTCCTGAGAAGACTGAACTGGTAAATTATACATGTTGCCTCCAGATGAAAGCTTGCTCTGATGCAGACCTGGTGAGCTGAATTCCTCCATTTGAAAACTCATGTGCATTTAAAAATAATTAAGGCTAATTTTGAAAGCAATAAAAAATTAAATCAGTTGAATTGCAAAAACTGAAAAAAGCTTTCTGAATGTGATAGAGTAAATTAATAGTGCCAGAAAAAAAATTATTATGCAGTTTATTTTAACAATATGGCAAAGATCTCTCTTATCTGCTTTGAGGGGTCACCTGAAGATGCCTCTGCTATTAAGACTGGAGAACACAGGTGACTCGACATGTGGAAGTTCCTGGAAATAATGAAAGCATGGCAGAAAGGAGCTCATAAACACTGCATTATACACTCTGTGTTTGCTGTCATAAATCCTGATTTAACATGGATGTTTGGTCTGCCTGAATGAAATGCCATCTTTCCTGTTTTTATTCTTTAATTATTCTTACTGCTGTTTGCCACTTTCTGAAGTCAGGGGATCACAGCAGCATTTATAAAAGTAGCAACACCATATTAGTGAACTAGCATTTTTTTTTCCAGGCATCTAAAAATATCAGAAACATCCTAGTTGAAAAGGTGAGATGGGGAACTATTTATCTAAATACTTCCTATTCCAGAACTTCTGTTTCCTAATTCCAGGCTGCAGGTTAAAAAAGTTAATAAATTTGTTGTTTGGAACATGGATGGCTAAAAGATTTGACCAAGACAGAACCTTGCAGATTAGAATCAAAGCTTGGGTTAAGGTAGACTTTTTAATAATTTCATTAACATAATAAATAATAATTTTACAGCTGTTTGACAGTCTCTGTCTTGAAATAAGTTGGGATGTCACAATCTGGTTGTCAAGAGATCACCATTGTCCAAACTATCAAATTTGGTAGAGCCAACAGAGATAACGAAGAAAGCCACCCAAGAAAATCACTTTTATAGAACAAGCTTTGGCACAGTAGCAGGGCAGCCTGGCTCATGCTGTGAGCTCAGTACAACCATGACAGGGAAACCAGGAGCAGCTTCAGCTTTCCTGCTGCTGTGCCCCTAAGCACAGACCTTATGGGCCACCTCTGGCGCCCTTTTAAGTCTGGTCTCTCTGTGACTCAGAGTAGGAGTCTGTCAGAAAGAGAAACAGCAAGAAAAATAAATAAATGTAATTGTTCTGTTCTTCAAAGCTGTTCTTAGTCTGACGTCATCTATCAGGACTTTTGTAAGACCTTTGACACGGTCCCACACAATATCCTTGTTGTTAAATTGAAGGCATATGGATTTGATGGATGGACTATTTGATGGATAAGGAATTTGCTGGATTGCCACATGCAGAGATTTGTAGTCGATGGCTCAATGTCCAAATGGAGATAAGTGGAAAGAGCTGTCTCTCAAGGGTCCACATTGGGACTCATACTGTTCGATACCTTTATCAGTGATATAGACAGTGGGATTGAGTGCACCTTCAGTGAGTTTGAGGTGACACCAAGCTGAGTAATGCAGTTGATATTCTTGAGGGAAGGGATGCCGTCCGGAGAGACCTTGACAGGCTGGAGAAGTGGACCTATGAAGTTCAAGAAGGCCAAGTGCAAGGTCCTGCACATGAGCTGGGGCAACACCCACTTTCAGTACGGGCTGGGGGGTGAAGGGATTGAGAGC
>Ga0181612_173636_pt1 | contig 14074 bp, 14 predicted proteins | sample HoacroProtozoa21_FD_119630 | JGI IMG/M metagenome (GOLD analysis project Ga0181612, IMG submission 119630) | Hoatzin crop microbial communities from Cojedes, Venezuel. Combined Assembly of Gp0051906, Gp0051904, Gp0051908
CCCCCCCCCCCCCCCCCCCCAAGTCTGAACCTGAAAGATACTGATTGACAGCCAACATTTCCCTTTGAGGGGAAGGGGGGGATGATGGGGTCAAATGATACCTGTCTTTTGGATTTCTTCCTCTATGACAGTATTTTGAAATTATAAACAGACCCATTGTACGTTTGTCTTTGTTTTCATTTATTGGCTGTGTTTCTGTCCTGAGCTCTGTATATCTCTGTATGGGTCCTAGTACGTATCTACTCTAAGCACGTTGTAGCCACAGTATTTTTGAGGGGTCTAAGCACACTCCCAGCCCCCTTGAAGCTGAGGCATGAATATTCATTCAGTTCTTCCCTTTGTATCTCCCTCTCCACTCCATGAGTGGCTCGTTGACCTGAGGAGCCAGGGGGCTGGTGTGGAGGGCAGCAATGCCCCCTTGGGCACCATGCACAGGCTGCAGCCCAGGACCCCGAGGGTGCTGTGCAGATCTGAAAAAACCTCTGGGCTGCCTCTGGCTCTCACTCTGGTTATCTTTTGCAAGCTGATGCTCTGCCCTGTTTTCCTCTACAAAAAGATCCGTGGAAGATCTTGCCTTATTTTTAAGTGCACCTTGAGCAAAGAACTAGGGAGGTGTTTGAGCTGCTAAGGTAAAGCACTTGGGCAACACCCCCTTGGACCCATTGACTCCCAGTGGTGGGGCTGAAGGTAGAACAGGGTTGGAAGGCACATGTTCACTGACCGACTGAGTCTACACCCACTCTGTGGTCAGGAGAAGGGCTTGGAGATGCTGGGCCTTTTGACTTTCTCAAGTCTTGCCTATTCTGAAGTGTTGCCCAGCAGCAGCCACTTGGCCCGTGCACGGTTTTAGTGCTCCAGGCATTTGCAGGACTCCATGGTGAAACTTGTAACAGGATGGAAAACAAATAAGTGCTTTCCTAGCATAGGCACATCCCCAAGCACAGAGCGTGGTTCAGCTCAGTTAAATGAGATGGAGATGCTTTGTGCTTTCCTGTAAGATTACAAGAATGCTGATTTTGACTCTACTCCATTTATCAGTTTTGCCTAAAATCAGTAAGTGTCTAGGTCTAGCTGCTAACGGTATACCTGCACTCTTCCTCTGCTGGTTGGATCAGTTTTACGCAACGCCTCTGGTGACAGATTTACGGTCCTTTGATCTTTGTAGCATCAGGTATTTAGCATGCAAGTGCCAAACTTGTATTTTAAGCATCCTTCACAGAAGTAGAGCTAATTGCTTTAACAGTAACTGAAGCACGCAGAGAAAGAGAACAAGACACTTTTCAATATCTGCCCTTCTTACAGGTTTTTTGTATGCTGTTATGTAAGGAATGGGATTATAATGCATATTGTGAAAACAAATGGACAAGGCAAAATAACTAAATTTTTAGGGCAGACTTGAATAATGTCCAGTCTGATTTGTATGTTGTTACATTTTCAAGCTTCTTCCTCAGTTCCTTGTTACAGCCCTGCTGTTCCAAGCAGGGGCTTAGGGGATGATGTGCATGTGTATGGACTCTCCAGTGTTGCTGCCGTAGATCTGGAAAAGTCCTGCAAGGTTAAAACTTCTATTGAAAACCCAGCAGTTAGTAATGCTGGAATGTTTCCTTGGCAAAATACAAGAAGGTCTCTGCAGCTAGGGACAAGTGTCGCGTGCTGCTGAAGAAGAGCCAAGCGAGCTCTGTGAATCTGCCAGCTTGCAGATGAAGCAACTACTTGGGCATGGAAGAGAAGAACATGGAAACACGGTTGACGGGGAAAGGAAGATGCAAGGTTATCAACTGACAACCAAAGGTTGGGCTAATATTCATTGCAGGTTTTTTCGTTCTTTATTTCATACTTCTTTTCTCTTTTCAGTTCAGATGTGTTAGTTGTTCATCTGTCCTTGTCCTGAGAATTGATTGTTTCATCCATGGGAGATTGCTGGCACGAAGAAAACACTTACAGTAATTGAAGTGAGGGAAGCTAATGTCAGGCTTTCTTCTCCCTTTCAAAGGAACTAAGAACTTCACCACAAAACAGTTTTGTTTCAAAGCAAACTTCATTCTGCTGGATGCAGTATCCATACTGACACAACTGAAGTATGGCTGATTGTAGCTCTACAGCAATGGAGCACAACTGTGGAGCTCTGTGGTGGAGATCGCCCTCGAGGTAAGGGTACAGCAGAAGAATTGCACGTAAAAAGACCAATAAAGGATGAGGCAAGGTTAAATGAGATTGCTTCGCTGGGTCACGCCGCTATCCCTTGGTTTGCTTTTCACAAGAGATACCAGTTAGCCATTGCTCTTCCCCACGCAACTGCCTGCAACTCAAGAATACTCTTACACGTTCCTGCTGCGGGCCCTTTAGAGGACATGAAATCCACCTGCATTTGGTGGGGTGGCCACGAGGAGATGTGGTGTGTGTCAGGGCAAGGGTCGCACCCAGGACACGGGGTGCAGAAGCACTTTCTGCTGAGCTGAGCTGGCTGTGAAGCTGGTAACCCAGCATGCTGGTGAGCTGAGGGCGACGTCAGTGACTGGGGTGCTCCCACTGGGGAGAGAGACACAGATATGAACCGAATGGCTGTAAAAACGTGAATTCAGGACACACTGAGCAGCTCTTATCCCCCTGAAAGACATGTGCGCTGGGGTGTTATGTAAATCCTGAAAGGACACAGCTCCCGGCTCATCCCGTTGTTGAAAGGGATTAAGCCTCTGCGAGCGCTGGGCGCTTGGGGATTATGGCTCAGCATCCAGAGATGGGTTGCACCCGGGGTGACTTATGGTGTTAAGGGCTTTATGCCTTCACTCAGTATTTACAGCTGTTTAGATCTCTTTTGCTTGGTTTCTGGAGGTGGCAGGGCGTATATTCTTACTTTTGTCAGGTCCCGTCGACACGCAGAATATTGTGGGCTCTCTTTTTTTTCCTGGATCCACACATGGATGTGCTACTGAAAAACACAATTTGAGAGACAGCACCGTGTCTTTCTTCTAAACTAGGTCACCTTTACACTGAGCAGCTACCATATACGTTCTCCTTCACTGCCCGAGACCCGCAGCTGCCCCAGGTGTATCTGCCACCAATCTTCTCCCAGAAGAGCCTCGCTATATTTTACAGTCCACAGCACCTCGGATTACTTCTTCATGTAAAAGTTCAGTGTCGGGGTCCAGCCCCTGGGAAAAACAGCGTCTGAGCTGGCTCTGCAGTACCAGGGTGATGTGGTTATTAATCCTGCTGATGGGGCTGGAGCAGTCACTGTCTGGTGGAAGGGCTCGTGCATTACTGCATAGTACATCAAACCCTCGGTGCGGCAGCTTCTTCCAAAGAGCAAATAAATTTTCCACTGCCCTGCGTGCCTCTGTGCAGGGCTCTGCTGTCCTGCATACCGGGCATCTGCTCACCAGCATCGGGGAACTCAACTAAGACAGGGGCAGGTTAGGTCTGATTATTCTGAAAAATGTGACCTGCTTAAAATGCCGCTTGATGCAACTGTGGGGTTTTGTGAAGGAATCCTCTCATACAGTTCTTGGAGAAAAGTAGAAGGGGCTTAACTGGGAAATAAACTGAAACAATTCTGTGATATGAAGTATTCACTCTTCCTCATCTTTTTCTGGTGGAGGTGGTGGGACAATCTCCTGCACCAGTGACTGCGGGAAAGCCATACCTTCACCCCGTCTGTTTATTATTTTTTTCTCCTTGAGGTGTACTCCTTTTGTGACAACTCCGGACAATGACTGAGGCTGTACAGGTCCAGGCTGTCCCCTGCTGTTTTACACTCTGCATCATCTAGCTTTGCTTATCTGAAGCTGAAGCTCAGAAAACCAAAAAGAGAACAAGGGAAGATGCTCCTGGGTCAGATCTGCCATTTCAAAACAACTGCTATTCTCCATTTTTCTGGGCTTGTGCTTCCTACTCCTTTCCTTCCTGTAGGCATCTCTTGATAAAACAGAAGTAAAATCCATTGGTCTGTATTTCAGAAAGTAGTCTTTAAACTTCCAAACACAGTAGACATTTTCACCTATGTTTTCCATGCACAAAAACTGGATGTGGAACAATATCAGAGCAAAATTGGCAGTGTGTGCCTGGAGGACCCTTTGAAAAAATGGATCCATTCAAAACTGTATTTCACCTTCAGTCCTAAATAACTGCTTTATGTTCCAGGTGAATTTCTCCAGCAATTTACAGTTCTTCTACTTTTTCAATTATCCATTTTTCCCCTATTGAGATCTTATTCATTTTCATTTACTTCTGCGAAATCTTTTTTCCTGCTTGCAGGACCATTATGCCTTCCCTGACTATTTCTTTGAAATTAAGTGCTTGGTTCTTTATCTTTCCATCGTTAATTACTGATGTCTTTTTGACCTCTGCTTTGTAAGCTACTGTGTCATATTTCTATTTCCTATCTTTCAGACTCGGTTTAGATTTTTTTTTCTTTAATGACCTGCTCTGAATAGCTTTGTTCTTGTTTTTCAGTCAGTTCCCAGAATGGCCACACAGCCAAACCTTTGCCCTCCTCTCTTGTTTCTCATCTTGTCTCTATTATATCTATGGCCTAGTTAAAAAATGTATTTTACAGCTCCCTGAGGCCAAGCTGCTCTCCGCTTTTATAATTATGCTGATTATAATCTCCATAGGCATCTTGAATAACCTTTTGCTATGACTGTGGCCCAGTCAGCAACTGTCTTTTGAGGACCACATGTAGTTGGGTATGAACAGAAGTGGGTGCCACTGTAGGACTTGGGGTTTGATTTAGCAGATGGGGATGTGAGACTTCACAAGAATAGCATAAACAGAGGCCACTCCACAAGTGTTGGACTGGTGAAATGTTAGTTTAAAGGGCTGAGGATTTTTTCCTATGGAAAAATTGTGAACTTTTTTTAGCAAGCTCTTTGGTGGTAGTCAGGTGACACGTTGGTAGTTCAGGAAGATTCAAACCTGTCCTTAGGTATCCAGGTTATTTCTTGGGCTGGTTCCACATGTAGCATTTCACCATGCCTTCCCGCGGCATTTTCATTTGCTTCTTTCTTCATAATCGTTCCCAAAGTTTTTTATTTTGTAATTGAAAAAATTCAAATAGTTCATCAATAATTTCCCCGTCTTTGCCAAATCTCCCATTAGCATCAGTGGAGTCTCATTTAGTGAGTGAGGTTAGATTCTACCACCACCTTTAAGTATTCCTTTCTTGGGGCGTCATGGCTAGAAAGGAAGGCCAGCTGTTTATCTCAAAGCCGTGAGAGCGGCTAGGCCTGCTTGCTGAAATATATTTAACAAATGTGTAAAGGGAGACATGATAAATGCAGGCATTTGCTGTCATTTTGTTCTTTTAAATAAATAACCGAGTATAATGAGTCTCAGCCACTGAATGAACATAATGAACCTCCAAAAAAGATGTTGTCTGAGAGCAATATTTACCACTAGGAATGGATTGTTACAGAAACAAAAATTGTTTAGACATTAGTGGGTGAGATAAGAATCTATTAAAGGAATTAAAAGCAAAGATGATTCATCACACATTTCTGCTTATTTGTAAGAGACACATGAAAGGCAGGGATTTCAAAACATTTGTATTAGAAAAACATCAATAACAAAGCCCCCTGATTTAATTTTTTAGTCTCTCGGGCTTCAAAAGAAGATGTGACTTGTCCACATTTGCCTTGAAAAACACACAGCACTGGAAACTAGCAAAGGCTCGGTTTGCCTTGCCACTTTTCCTTTTCAGATTGGTCACCTATACATGGTATTTACACCATTTTCTTCCGTGCAAAAATCTAGGAACTGGTTTTCATTGCATTGAGAGTCAGATTTGTGGTACATTTGAAAGGGGTGAAGCGTTTCTCCTGCTGCTGCCGCCGAGGTAATTCTGTCTTGCCTCCCGCTCGCCCCTCGCTCTCACGTTTGCTCCCCTTCTCCAGTCAACCCCCTGCCCTCCCTGCTAAGAAAATCCCTCTCTAACAGAGATCAAGGTCGTCAATCGACTGCCTGTGTTCTGCTTTCCCCCCTCAGCGGTATGAGACTGCTGCAACGGGTTAGTGCGAAGGTTAAGGCTTGATAGGGCCATGCTTTTACCAGGTTACGTGGGTATGGGAGCAAGGTCTCACAGCACAACCACGGTAGAAAATGTGTCTTAAAATGTTTTTCATATAGCAGAATACAGATAATATTAATAACATAATATAATAGAAGATAAGAAAACAATACCAGGTTTTTATGGGTATGTTTGCTATAGGCGGATAACAGAGAACACAGCAACAAAAGCAAGAAATAGAGAAAGAAGTGAAACCAAAACAGAATGTTTAAATAAACAAGCAAGCTGTTAGCCAGCGTTGTGGCTGTGCGACCTGCCGGAAGAAAACAGGAGTTACAGTTTAGCAAATCCCCATTCCTTTCGTCGTATAGCCCGGGTTTTGCTGAACAGTATTGTTTGAGACGTCTCCTGTAAGTCGAGGATCTTTTAAACAGCCTTTGAAAATGAACTGGCTTCTACGAGCTTCTGCTAATTTGGGCAGGGGATCAGTAAAATCCTGACGTGGTGGAAAGCAGCAATAATTTCCTCAGCGTGGGAGCGGTACGTCAAGGACACTTTTAAAGCTGAGCAGCAGCAGCGAAAGACCGAGACGGGAGGAGAGGGCAGAGCTTGGTTTGGTTGCTCCCCCTGGGTGAGTGGTGCCCCGGGGAGCCGGAGCCGCCAGCCCCAGCATCGCCGGGAATGGCCGCGACGCCGACGAGCTGCCACAGCTCCGCTCCCTCCTCAGCCTCCGACTCAGCGCAGCCCAGTGCGACAGACGCCGCGTCAGGTAGAGCCCCACGGCTCGCCGGTTTGGGGGAGACGTGCAGCGTGTCTGGGCAAATGAAGCTGTGCTGAGTTCAGGGCCGCAGGGTCAGCATCAAACTCCTGCCAGGCTTCTCCAGTCTGCCCACTGGGGTTCCCGGCCCTGTGCTCATTCCTAAAGTATGAGAAGGGTGTTTCAGGTGGGGGAGAGGGGTCAAAAGGGGCAAGGAGGCCCTGAGATCTCACCTGGTCCTTTGAAAGGTGCTCTCGGATCTAGGAAGGTCACTGGAAAGTTAAGGGAGCTACATCTGCATGTGGAGGCATCCCCCCACCCCCCTAAACACCACCATCCCCTACACAGGCTGGATACAGCAGGCACTGAAACCCAAACTGGCTTCTGGGGGCTTTGCTTTTTAGAAGAAGACTGATTCCTTTCTAAAGTGCAACTTTATGGGGGAAAAAAATAAAAAGAAAATTCCTATTTTGAGAACTGAGAAGAAAAATTGTATCAGACTTGTTTATCTTAACAGCACCTTTTTCTCTATACCCCAAACCATTTAAAAACGACAAACTGCATTTTTGCTCCCCCTTAAAGGTGCGACGAGCCTTGTAAACATCAACAGGGCACGGGTCAGTTCAACCCGAGAGCTGTCCGTTTTGCAGATTCATAAACGTCTAAGGAAAAATGCCTTTGTGCCAAGAAATACCACGCAGCTACAGGAGTCACTGCCCTGTTTGCCACAATGTCCAATGCTTATTTTAAGTCCTAACTCTGCTACTCTTTATTGCTGTTTTCATTTCTGATACCTTTCTGCTTGTGTATCTTCCAACTGAACATACTGTGCTTCTGTTTAACTGTCTATTTATAGTCATAAGAAAAATAAACATATAAAATAAATGCATCTTGATGCATAGCTGTGCAGGAGTACAGATGTTTTATTAATGAAAATGAATCCAGCTTTTTGTAAGTCATGGCAGCAATATAATATATCATTGTTTGCTTCTCCGTGAGACGGTCCCTGCTGTTTTTACATAGAAATTCCTGTAATACTTAATGGACATCTGGAAGAATTCAGCCAATTAATCGAATTCACGCAGGAGCTAGGCTAATGGCTGTCTGAAAGGCAGATTACATTAAATCAAACTTGCAATATGAATGAAAGTACTTAATCATACATGCAACATTCATTAGACGCGGCACAGCAAGTGTTTTGATTACTTTAATGAAAGATCAGGTAAAGTGCATCAACTGAACAGATTGAAGAGACAGCATGCTTACAAATGTTTGATTATGTTGACTATCAACAGAAACAGTGCCAGTAATTTATAGCAAAACATATTTGGAGGAGGAGGAGGAGGAGGATGGAGCCGGTGAGCTTGGGAGGGAAAGTGAAATTTGGGCCTCGCCTCCGAGCACTTTAATTAATAGCCAGGATAGCGAGACTTTAATCAAATGTCACGGAAGAAGCAGAACAGATGTATTTGGAGAATCCTGTACGGCAACTGCTAGGGACCACTTATGCCTGCAGTACTTGGAGCCTGACGCTGGTTTTGAGTCCCCTGTGTTTTGTCTGACAGGAGTAAACAGCACTAAGTCCTAACTGGAAAAAATATTTTCAAAACAATGAGATTCATGCTCGATTTTTCGGTCTGCAAAAGGTAATGGCTTGGGCTCGGCACCCTCCAGCCGGCATTGCCCGTGCCCCTGCAGCAGGCGCTGGCTCCCCGAGGGGAGAGCCCGGCTGAGGAGCAGCTCTGGCTGCGCATCGTCCTGAGCCGCCGCCGCACTGTCCCTGCTCCGAGCGCGTCAGCCAGCGGAGCGTTCTGCCGGGGCCCCACGGGGCTGCCCGTGGGTGTTGACCCACCGGAGACGGGCAGAGCCTCCAGCCCGACGCAGCTGCCGAGAGCTGGCACTGCAGCCTCCCCGCTCCGAAGCTTCGTGCACGACGGGCGTTTGCCGGGTCCCGTCTGGGGATGAGTGGGGTGACTGACTGCAGAAACTGGAGGTGCACGTTCGGAAAAGAGCAGCAGTCCTCTGGCTCGGCGCTGCCTTTCCTTTGCCCTTCTCCTTCACATTCCCTCGACGGATATGAATCGCCATTTCCTTTTGGGACCTGCTGCCCTCCTTGTTGCTTTCTTGAGATGCTGGCGCCCAGCTCAGATGCGGTTTATTCCCTTGTGATGCAGTTTCCCTGCTTGTTTCTTTAGGGTACTGCTCTGCCCAGTGGTTTCTAGCCAGCTTTCTATGTTGGTTTCCGCTCCTTCTCCCATTCCCTGCCGCTGTTTTTCCTTATCACCCTCTCCCGTGCTCCATCTGCCCCTTCGCAGCTGTGGCCGGTGAGATGACGGCTCCTGCGCTGCCACCTGCTTTGCAGTGGCCAGGACGTACCTGCACCTTATTCCTCAACAACTCCTGCCGTTCCTCTCCACAGGCAAGCAGAGCTGCAATAACCTGCTTCCAGCAGGAGCAACCTCGGGCAGGAGAGGGAACCAGGAATTCGATGGGACCTGAAGAAAATGGAGGGAAAAGCAGGCAGTGTACCATGAAGTGGGGATGAGAGAAAGGTCTCTGGCAACAGTCCTGGGGAATTGCCTGCTGTGCTTCCGAGCCAGAGGAATTTTATGGAGGAAGCTGGCCTTGGCACAGGGGCATGAAAAAATTCTTGAGGGGGTAAAAGAAGAAAAAGGTAAATATTCTCCTGAGGGCTTGGCTCGCTGTACCTCATCCCTGCAGGGCCGAACACGCTCCAGCGCCAGCACAATAGCAGGACGAAGTGTGGCCATAGCAAAGTATTTGTGGCTGTGATTCACCTGGTCCTGCTCTCTGCTCACCAACAGCCTCCTGGATTGAGCCCTTTTGGGAAATCGAGCAAACCGCAGGCTTCTCTGTCCTGCCTGCTCTTTACGGAGGCGGGCACGGAGCTTCCCAGCCCCGTGTGCAGCACAGGCACAGCTCAGGAGCTTCACTTCTCCCATCCTCCTGCCGTCTCATCTTCACATCGCTTCAGTTGTTGCTCTCTTCGTATGCAGAACTGCCCAACCTATCTGCGTGTACATCTGCACGAGCGCAGCTGGGGCTCGGCCTCACTGAAAGCCGCTGCTGCTATTCATATAATTAATAACCATGACCTTTCTGCACAAGGAGTATCTTTTTCAGTGCATTACAACATATAATGATGTTTGCAGGAAACAGACTGCTGAGTATCTCATGCCGAAGGAAGCCAAAGCTTCCTATTTATGACATGGTAAGACCAATAAATAACTCTACTACAGGCAAATCTGTCACAGCAAATGGACTCAGCCTGTGGGGTACGAGCTGAACTCCAGCTGAAGTCCGTAATGAAATAACAAAAGTCATAATGGTCCCATTGAGGCTCTTGGATGACTTGTACGAGTTTGGGAACGTCAGGCCGCTCCCTGGAGAGGACCAGGTGTCCCCGTGACCGGCTAATGCAGAGCGCAGTGGGGCAGAGCCAGTACGTGGGACCGCTCGCTTGGCCCTCATGCTGCTGCTCCCTCATGGGAGCGGGGTCCCCGTCCTCCCAGTACCAGCTCAGTGATGGCAGCGTGGCAGCACCAGCGGCATCACCTTATTTACAAAAAAGAGGAAGGCTGAATGTTGTTGCAGTGTCTTAAAAAATCTCTTCAAGCCCCTCTGGCCCCAGCACCTTCACAAAACTGTGTTTCCCACTTTCTCTTACGGAAAGCTTTTTGTTAATATTTGGGCAATGAAGAAAACACAGCAGCCGTTAGCATCGTTCTCCCCTCGAGGCAGATTGTCCTCAGGTAAAAGAAACCACAATTAAGGTACCAACAAGGTCAGTTATATTAGACAATCCATAGCCTCATAACACAGATATTTCCTTCAATGTCTGTCACCAGCATCAAATCCTCAACCACAGCCAGATAATTGGCAGCCTCCTTCCAGGGGGAAGGTGAAATGGCTTCTGCTGCCACCAAAAGCAGCCTGGATTTTGTTTGTGCAAGTGCCGGAGCCTGGGGGTAGTATCGCTCATCTCGCTATATTGCTGGAGAGTCATGTATCAAGGACCGGCTTCCGAGGCGGCTCCTGACTCCCTCCTATTTACTGCTCCTTTAATTACAAACCAGATGTCGGGGGAAGATTTAAAAGTCAACTTTATTTGAAATTCTAAAACATAAAAAACTCGACCACAACATTTTTTTTTGTGGTGGGGAGGAGAAACATGAAGGGGAGAGATGTTCTTTAATCCTTTGCTTATAGTTCTTTTCTATTTATTTTTAACTCTTGTTTTTTAAAGTTGTGGTTATTTTTTCTTTCATTAAGTGCCCAAAGGCATTTCTCTTTTTCTTTCTGTCCCCTCAGCCCCCAGAAGAGTTTTCAGGCTCTTCTCTGAGAACCAGACCTCAGCCGGGACCTCCTCCCTCCCAGCCGGGATTGCTCGCACACATTGCTCTCGCCGTTCATGCCCCGAGACTGTTCAGAAGCATCAAATGCAGCTGCCCGCTTGCTTAACGACGATGTTTTGTTCGGGGCCGGCGTGACACCTCTTCTCCAGAAGCCACACGGGCTCCCAGGTGCCGGGCAGGGAGCTACCGCCAGCCTCCGGGCTCTGCTGGAGAGATGGCTCGGGCCGGGAGCAAGGGGATTCCTGCCTCGCAGCCGGGAACCGCGGTCCCTGGGCGGCGCGTGGGCGCTGGGACGGAGGAGGAACTGGGTCAGGAGCTGCCGGTCCCGTGCTCCACAGCTGCCCGGGCAGTCAGCTGGAGCATCCTCCAGAAGGCACTAGGAGCTCTCTGCTCCAGCCAGGGAAGGTCCCTACAGGAACCTGAAGCCTGCCCTGGCTCTGGAAGGTCCTCGAGAGGTTGATGCAGCATCTTTGAGTCTGATTGCTGAATCTTGATAGGGTTTATTTTAAGCTTATTTATCCCAGGCTTATTTTAGCAGCAGAATTATGGAGAAGGGAATGGGAAGCTTCTGCCAAGAGGGAGGCCGAGCAGCACCACGCCGCTCGTGCTTCCGTTCCCTACACACCCCAGCATTCAGCTCCGGCCAGAAAGGAGGGACCAGTCTGAGGACATAAGAGCAGGAACTGCGTCCGCTCGTTCTCACCCCTACCAGCTCCCCAGGAGTGCCTGTGTCCGTTCCGCTCACCAGCTACTGCATTTTTCCACTAGAAGTTTGATTTCCTATTTACCGTGGGATTAACCCTTTGGTTAATCTAAGGTCATCTAAGGATGACTCTCATCCATAAGCGGCCAATATGTTTGATCAGGTCTAACCTGATTTTATCCGACTGTAGGGAACGCAGCGTATGGTCAGGAGCAATGACATCGTTCAGTTTCTTGCTTAGGAAAGCCTCAACCTTAAATAAAGTTCCCCTGTTGTAGGATGTGCAGATGGGTTAAGTCCCGCACTCTGAGCTATGTAATGGGACTAGTGGAATTTAGTAAGTCAGGGGGAAAAAAATCCAGCAAATATCCACAGAATCTGAGGGTGTGTGCACACAAAATTGTTAAATACCCACACAAATTAGCTGAATTCTCTAATTACAACATTTTGGGAAGAAGTAAAAGCAGCAAGCAAGAAGACAAACCCATGTAACAGCTCAGAAAGCTCAGCAGCTGTGAGAGCCGGGTGTGATGCCGGTCCCCAGGGTTAAACTCACTCGTGAATGCGAGGAGGGAGGGGAAATCATCCGCAACGACCCTGTGCGCTGGGAGCCAGGGCACTGGGAGGGAGCCAGCACTGGGGCAGGGGCAGCCTGGGGAAAACAGCACGTTTACTGAGATAAACGAGTGACAAGTGGCTGCAACAACGTGAAGCCCAAGATAATTTAGCCAGTGTTTTTGTTAAAGGTCCGTGGATGCTGGCACGTGCTGCAGCCGGACCAACGATGGGATGACGGGTTCTGCAGCTTTGGGTCCCACCTGAGGAACTGATAATGAACTGCAGGCAGATGGAGAAGGCTAGAAGAAGGCTGTGCCACGAAGGCACTGTGAAGCACGGGGCAGGCATCGACTCTCACTGAATCATGGGGAAGAGCTGAGAGGTGCAGCAGAAGGAGCACCGGCTGGGGAGGTGGAGCAGTGATTCCACCCCTGCGACTTCGGGAGAGGGGTCTCTACCTCCCTCCGTCTTCCCGTGACCTCTGGGCCACGTCAGACCATGACACCAGGAGCCTGAGGAAACTCCCTGATGTAACTTCCAGCCTACAGCTCAAACAGCTCTTGCTGGAGACACGTTTGGAGTCCTAGTAAACGCACTCAGTGCACCTGCTTCCCAGCTGGCACTTCACCCTCTGCTACTCCTGAGCAAGAAAAGGCATCGCTGGGTTCCTCACCCCTTGGGACAGAAGCTGAGCTGGACATTCCTTCCAGACTATTTCTGTAATGTGATAAAAGTGAACGAAACGTTAATGAGAACGCTGCTTACAAGGCGAAATTGAAAGAACCGTTCACGTACCGCTTGGAGCGACAGCATAAAACCGCGGATCTGTAACCGGAGACCCAGTTATTCGGGGAGCAGTGTAGCTGGGAAGTCCCACCACAAAGGTCAGCCCAAATATTGGGCAAAAATCATGCAGCCGGTCAGCGGCGTGGCCTAACTGCACGGCAGCGTGGCTCGTCGGCCCCAGTAACGGTGGTTTGTACAAACAACGGGTGATCTCTAGCCCGCAGAGTCCATAATCTAATCTAAAACTCAGTGCAGCCATGAAAATGGAGGAAAATGGGAGAGGAGAGCAACATAAAACATGACGAAGACTTTGCCGAGCACACACAGCCGGGGCACTTACACAGACGGGCGGCCGAGCGGTTGGAGCAGGTGGGGCGAGTCCTGTCCCTTGCGCGAAGGCTTCACATCGCTCCCGGGAAGCCCCTCGACGTCGAGGCGCCGGTTCCCCCTTTCTCCCGCTGCTGGGGGATGCTCCCGGCACGGAGCCGGGCTCCAGCCCTCGCCCGCAGCCCCTTCCAGCGCCTCGCCATCTTGTGCGGGCAGCGGGTCCCCGGGCCGGATCGCGCCGTGCCGCCTGCAAACCCGGGCTCGGAGCTCAAACGGGGGGTGCCGCGGGGGGTGCCGGTGACCCGCCGCCGGTGCGCTCCGCTCCCCGCCGAGACGGCCGCGTTCCCGGCGGCCGCGGGGACGCGCAACCCCGGGCGTCCAACAACGGGCCGGAATGACGGCGGGGGGGGTGGGGGCAGGTTTGGGCGCGCGTGCCCTTAGTCGCCCCCCAGCTCAGCCTTTCCTCCCGCGGGCTCGGGAGGCTGCCCACGGGTGGCGCGGCCAGGGGAGCACAGCCGGTCCACGCACCGGCTCCCCGCCCCCGCTGCTCCCGGGGGGAAACC
>Ga0181612_122741_pt1 | contig 14073 bp, 13 predicted proteins | sample HoacroProtozoa21_FD_119630 | JGI IMG/M metagenome (GOLD analysis project Ga0181612, IMG submission 119630) | Hoatzin crop microbial communities from Cojedes, Venezuel. Combined Assembly of Gp0051906, Gp0051904, Gp0051908
GCGCGAGGGGGGTGTGGTGTGCGGGAGCTGGTTGGTAGTTGGTGGTGTTGTAGTCGCGGGCGAGACGCGAGGACCCTCCCAAAACGATTTTGGCAAAAATAATAACTTATGCTATAATTATGAGTAGATGAAACTGCGAAAAACATCTAACCTGTTTTATATCATTTTCGTGTTTTTTGCGTCGTTTTCTCTGATTTTGGCGGGGCTCGCGACTACAAAACACACTTATGCTGAGAGTGAAGAGGTCGAGCTAATCTCTGATGAGCATTTTGTGACGATTTACGATTCTGGCGAGAGTTTAACCGTGAAGACTAATGCAAAAACCGTTGAAGAAGCCCTGAAACGTGCAAAAATCGAAGTTGAAAAGTTTGACAAAACTGACCCAAGTCTCGAAACTGAGATCAATTCCGACAATTTCAAAATCAATATTTACCGCGCGAAACCCGTGACAGTGACCGACGGCGTGGTGAAAAAATACCTAATGTCAGCGGCGTCGGACGGAAAAACGATCGCCGAGGAAGCCGGTTTCACAATCTACGACGGCGACGAGATTAATTTTGTCGAACAGGAAACAGCTGATTTTCTCGAGACCGGACTCAGCTCGACTTATAAAATCAAGCGTGAGGGCGGACGCGAGATTACGGTCGAGGAAGACATCCCATATAAAGAAGTAACAGAAAATGATTATACTTTGACGACGGGGCAGACCGAGTTGAAGCAGATCGGCGAAATCGGTCGCAAAGTTTCGAAATACGTCGTGAATTTTGTTGATGGAAAAGAGGTTTCGCGCGAACTGATCTCCGAAGAGGTGGTTAAAGAACCGGTCGACAGGGTTACCGTGGTCGGGATGAAGGCGACGATTCGCCCGGAGTGGGAGACTTGTGCGGGGTATGCGCGCGAGGCGGGTGTCTCGGAAGATGAGCTTTATGTTGCACTGACGATTATCTATAAAGAGTCGGGCTGTCGCTATAACGCGACAAACGCAAGCTCTGGCGCTTATGGTATTCCGCAGGCGCTCCCGGGGCGCAAAATGGCGTCCGCTGGCGCCGATTGGCAAACGAATCCGGTTACTCAAATTCGTTGGATGATTAGCTATGTAAATGGTCGTTACGGCGGCTGGAATCAGGCTTGGGCATTTTGGCAGGAGCATCACTGGTATTAATATGAAAAATAAGAAAGAATTGGGTCAACATTGGCTAAACGACCGGATTATCCTGGATGAAATCGCCGACGAGGCGGTTTGCGACGCAAAACTCTGTGTCGAAATTGGTCCAGGCCTCGGCACTCTGACGAGTTCTCTATTGAAACGCTTTGAAAAAGTTCTTGCCGTCGAGTTTGATGAGAAACTTGCCAAAAATCTCCCCGGCTCTTTTCCGGGTACGAACCTCGAAGTGATAAACGAAGATATTCTGAAATTCGATTTTAGCAAAATCACCGAGCCGTTCGCCGTCGCTGGAAATATTCCGTATTATATCACTTCGCCGATTATTTTGAAATTACTATATCTCGGGGACGAGAATCTTGCAGAAAGTGATTCAAAAAGTGGTCCTGTACGACAAAACGCAGCTTCTCAGTCTGTTGTATGTCGTCCGCAAAAAATCGCTCTCCTGATTCAAAAAGAAGTCGCCGAGCGTATCACCGCCGGACCAGGGAAGCACTCGGTTCTGTCTCTTACGGTCCAAAACCGCGCCGATGTCGAATATGGTGTCGATGTCCCGAAAAATTATTTTACGCCACCTCCGAAAGTCGATTCCGCCTCGATTATCTTGACTCCACACGCTCCGCTCGTTTCTGAAAAAGTGATTAATTTTATTAAACTTGGTTTTTCTCAACCTCGTAAAAAATTAACCCACAATCTCCCCTACGAGAAAACAAAACTTCTTGAAATTTTCAAAGAACTTGGAATCTCCGAAAACGCCCGTCCCGCGGATCTGAGTCTGGAGCAGTGGAAGTCATTATTTGAGAAATTTTAAGTCTGTTTTCTACGGGTGGGTGACACCGCGGGGCCCCGAACGAGCGGGCGAAGCGGAAAGCGAAGTTTGGGTGCGCGGTGGCAGGACCCTCCGCGAAACAGATTTAAAATTTCTCTTGTAATAAAAATAAGGTTATGATAAAATATAACCATAATTTGTATACAAAAATAAAAAGGAATTAAGATGGATCCGAATCAACAAGTGGGCAATTCATCCGTCCCGCCAGCTCCTGTCCCTGGTGTCGCGCCGCAGCCCGTGCCTCCGATGCAACCAGCTCAGGCTGTTCCTACTTTTGTCGCCCCAGCCCCAGATCCAACTCCGACTCAAGTTCAAATTCAACCGAATAACACCTTTGTCAACGCAACGACCGACCTTTTAACTTCAAGTGCGAACCCGCTCGCCGCGACCGCTGAACCTTTGGCGCCCTCTGCTGAGCCGGTCGTGCCCCTTGCCCCGCCGTCTCTCGAACAAGCTCCAGTCGAAGCTACCCCTGATCTTGCTGCCCTTGCAAACGAACTTTCTTCCGCCCCAAATCTTACAACCCCGCCACAGGGCGCGACTGATGCTCTTTTGCAAACTCCACCGGCTGAAAACCTTTCTCTCACTGGTGGTCCCGAACCAGATTCTCCCCCAGTCCTCACTCCGTCCGCAGATTTAATGGCAACCTCGACCGTTTCAGCCGTTCCGGATTTAAACGCTGCCGCAAATGAACTTACTTCTGCTCCCGACCCAAACGCCAGCTCGGCACCTGAACCGACTCAAACCGTTGCCGCTAATGCTTCCGCGACTGGCGACTTTGTGAACGACCCAAATGCCACCGCGGATCAAGGTCCCGCTAAAATCGAAAACACTGACGATAACCCTCTGGTTGCCGCCGCCCCAGTTCCGGGTTCAATCGGCTCCGCCAAGTCCTATGCCGACATCCAGCGCGAGGAAGCTGAACGCACTGCTCAAGCTGCCGCAAAAAAGCAGGCGAAGAATAAAATGGCGAACAGTCTAAATAAGCTTAAAGGCTTTAAAATGAACAAAACCACCGCAATCATCTTGATCGCTGTGGTCGCGCTCGTCCTGATCGGCGTTGTTGTCGGAATTACGGTTTTCTCTGGTGATAGCAATAAGAATAGTAGCTCAAGCACCACTCCAACTACTCCAGTTGTCCAAACTCCAGCCAAACTTACTTTGACTTGCCAACGCTCTCTCGAGAATGACGAAATGGCGTTCGGCTCGATTTCCGGCAATCAACAAAACATTTTCGTTTTTGAAGATGGCGTACTCTCGAGCCTCCGCACAAATTTCAATTACACCTACGCGACAACCGCCGAGGCGGAAAATGCTAAAGCTACTGTCGATAGTTGGCGCAATAATGACAACAACGGCGAAGTAAACACCCCAGGCACCGACCAAGACGACTCTGGCGAAACCGTTAATGCTGCCCCAAAAACCGTCGAGACAATGCGCAAAATTTCCACCATCGTCACTGGCACTCGTTATACTTATCGTATTGACATCACTTCAAATGATATCGAAGATTGGCTAAAAACTACGAACGTCGAGGGTGGCTATTCCGACGAGAGCTACGGTTACTTTGGAACTGAAGAGCCGACCCGTGACCCTGAATTCTACGAAAATATCCAAAAAGCCGTCGGATTTGTCTGCTCAACTCGAGAAGAATAGTGTATAATATATATAGTATTTAATCGGGAAAGGCTTTTTAATGGAAAATAAGTATATCACGACGGCAATTCCTTATGTCAACGGCGCTCCGCACTTGGGGCACGCCGAGGATTATCTTTTAGCAGACATCTGTGCACGCTATTATAAAATGCAAGGTAAAAATGTCAAGTTCCAGGCCGGCACTGACGAACATGGTAATAAAATCGAGAAAAAAGCCGAATCCCTTGGGGTAGATGTTCAGAAATATGTTGACGAAAACGCTGCGAAATTCCGCGAGTTTATCGGAAAGCTCGGTGCCGAGCCGACCGATTTTATCCGCACGACCGATGAAAGTCATATGAAACGTTGCCAAGCAATCTGGAAACTCCTCGAGCCACATATCTACAGTTCGACCTACGAGGGCTGGTACTGTGAGGGGTGCGAGCGTTTTATTACCGAGAAAGAACACGAAGAAAACGGTGGCGTCTGCCCGGACCATCAAAAGCCTTACGAACACTTGTCCGAGTCGAATTATTATCTCCGGATTTCCGATTTTAAGGAGCAGATCGAGGCGGCGATAAAGTCCGAAGAGATGTTAATTTTGCCTGAGTTTCGCCGGAACGAGATTTTGAAACTCCTTGCCGACTGTCGCGATGTCTCGATTTCTCGCCCGAAAGAGCATCTAAAGTGGGGCGTCGAGGTTCCTGGCGACCCCGATCAGGTGATGTATGTCTGGATCGACGCGCTCGCGAACTATATCACCGTTCTCGGTTACCCTAAGCTCGACGAAAACAACGAAATTATTTACGATTCTCAAGCCGATTCCGCTCAGGCTCGCCCGGCTCTCTCTGACGAGATGCAAAACTTCTGGCCGGCCTCTGTCCAGATTGTCGGTAAAGATATTTTGCGTTTTCACGCGATTATCTGGCCGGCGATGCTTCTCGCCCTTGACCTCCCGCTCCCGAAAGTTCTCTTATCGCACGGTTTCATTCTTGCAAATGGCCAGAAAATGAGCAAATCTATCGGCAATGTGGTCGACCCGCTCGAGGTTCTTGAGAAACACGGTCTCGACGCCTTCCGTTATTATTTCTCGCGCCACATCGACACTTTTGCCGACTCTGATTTTACTTGGGAGAAGTACGAAAAAGCTTATGTCGGCGAACTTGCGAACGATTACGGCAATCTCGTCCAGCGCCTGAGCAATCTCTGTGCGAAAAATAATGTTGACGGGGAATATCTTGTTTCACAAAAAGTCTTAATTACCGACGAACCTGCCAACTCCAAAATAAACGGTAATTCCGCCCATGCCCGACTTTTTACCCCAGAAAAAGATACTCAGTATGAATCCTTGATGAATAACTTCAACTTTACCGCCGGGATTGAATACGCTTGGGGTAAAATTCAGAACGTCAACAAGCGAATTGAAGACACGAAGCCTTGGTCCGTCGCGAAAGAAGACCCAGACGAAGCGAAGAAACTCCTTGCTTCTCTTGTCAAAGATTTATTAAACGCAAATCATCTCTTAAAACCGTTCTTGCCTATTGCGAACATGGTTGAAGAAATTTTCACATCTAAAAAAATCACCCCGCCGGAAACTCCGCTTTTCCCGAAAAATTGATCACACTCCAGTTAAAAAATCCCAAACTTTTCTTCAAACTTTAATATAAGCATAAAAAGTATGATAAAATATATTTAAGCAAGAAATCATATTTTTATGGAAGAAAACAAGAACGAGGTTATTGAAGCAATGGAACCGAAGCGCTCCGAAGTTGCGGCTCCGGTCGAGCCGGAAAAAGTCGCAACCGTAGTGGCGACCGAATCTGATATCACAATGGAAGAACTACCGAAAGTTAAGGAAGAAGTTGTTACGATTTCCGAATCGGAGACACAGAAGAGCGATCTATCTTCGGCGATGGATGAAGTTTTGCACTCTGAAAACGAGACTATCACTACCCCAGCTTTCGATCCGACTTCACACGCGAACGACGGTTTAATGCCGGACCTTCCGAAAGTCGAGAAACCTGCCGAACCGGACGTCCCGATTGTTGATGGCGAATCCGTGATTGTCTCTAATAGCTCGAAAAAACGCACGGGAGTTTTGTTCGCCGTGCTTGCGGTCGTAATTGTCGCTTGTCTTGGCATTGGCTCCTACTTCCTTATTGGTCAGAGTAATCAGACGAAAACTGAAATCGCGAATCCATCTCTTCCTGAGAACACCGATCCGATCCAAAAAGTTGAGGCTTCCGACTACATTATCAGCGGCTACGGTCTTGGCGACTTCGATCTCGCTTTTGCTAAACTCGAGAATAACGGCAGTAACTTTGTTTATAGTCCTCTCTCGATTAAGTACGCTCTCGGGATGCTGAGCGACGCCACTGCCGGTATGTCGCATGCCCAAATCGCCGCCATCCTCGGTAACTACACCCCGAAAATCTATACCAACAATGAAAACTACTCTCTCGCGAACGCTTTCTTCGTGAAAAATGGCTTTAATGTGAAAGACGAATTTGTCTCGACCTTGAACCGCAAATATGCCGCCGAGCTAAAATACGACAATTTCCAGACCGCCGACGCCGTGAACAACTGGGTTAGCAATAAAACCTATAGCATTATCGACCGCATTGTGGATGATAAACAAGTAAAAGGCCTCGACTTTATCCTTGCGAACGCGCTTGCGATTGATATGGAGTGGGTAAAACAAATTCATCCAGAAGGTTCTAAGGCAAGCGTACACGCACTCGATGTGAAATACGCGCATCAAAATTACGAACATTTGATTGTTAGTCTGGATGGTGCATTTGGCGATGATAAAACTTACGATTATTCCCATAAGCTCGACTTTGACGGTGTTTCGCAAAAAGTTAAATCTGTCGAGCTCGGCGCCACGATCAATAATTACGATATCGTAAGTGATCTTGGCGAGAGTAGTATCCGCAATATGATCTCTGCCGAGTATACAGAGTGGTTAAATAAAGCCAGTGAAGAGACTAAATCAGACTGCGGTGTAAGCACAGGCTCCGAGATTGCTGATCAATTTATTGATGATCTGAAAAAAGTTTACGGCGACGCCCAGCAGTCCACTGATTTCCTCTTGTATGATTCCGACGGTGAAAAAGTGTTCGCAAAAGATCTGAAAACTTACAACGGGATGACCTTGCAATATATCGCGGTAATGCCAAAAGAGATGTCTCTGCAAGAATATCTTAAAATCTTGACCGCAAAAGGCTTAAATAATATAATCTCGAAATTGAAAGACATAAAAGCTGAGAATTTTGAGCAGGGCTACATCACGAAAATTAATGGCTATATCCCACTCTTTAGCTACGATACAAATCTTGACCTAATCGACGATCTAAAAACTCTCGGCGTGACGGATATTTTCGATATCGAAACTGCTGATTTTTCTCCGATGATGGATGGCTCTGAAGCTTTAGCACTTGCTAAGCATGGCGCCAAGATTGACTTTAGCAACGACGGTATTAAAGCTGGCGCCGCCACAGCAATGGGCGGTGCTAGAGCTGCTGCCCCGATCTGTTATGATCATAAATTCGATGTAAAAGTCAAAGAAATCAACCTCGATTTTGACAAGCCTTATCTCTACCTAATCCGCGACAAAGATACTGGCGAAGTCTGGTTCGTCGGCACTGTCTACCAGCCAACTCTCGCCGATTAACTCTATATGTCCCGCTTCCGGCTCTATAGAGTGGAGAAAACGTGATATAATGAGACATATGAGAATTTTGGAAAAACCAGTTGTAAGATCAGAGCTTATCTCCGAGTCTGAAGAATCACTACAGGCTAACCGAGATCTTAAAAGCTCGCGAGGAGTTTTGCGACTACTTCTTCAATGAAAATTCTTATCACACCGACCCGGCAAGAATGCAAAAATATTATGATCAGTTTGTGATGATTGAGCGGTTTTCTCGCCACTCGTGATATAATATATAAAACAGGAGTTTTTATGGCAGAAAAAACCGTTAATTTAGATGATTTAGTGAGTTTGTGTAAGCGCCGTGGCTTTATTTTTCCAGGGAGCGACGTCTACGGTGGGATGGCGGGAACTTGGGACTACGGTCCGCTCGGCGTAATGCTAAAACGCAAGATTATGCAAACCTGGTGGAAATACTGGGTCGAGGACCGGGAAGATATGTTTGGTGTCGACGCCGCGATTATTATGAACCCGAAAACTTGGGTCGCCTCTGGACACACTGCGACTTTTTCCGACCCGCTCGTCGAATGTGGTAGCTGTCACGGTCGTTTCCGTGCGGACAAAATCGTCGACCCGAAAACCGGCAAAAACTTCGACGCGACCGTCACGAAAGAACAACTAAATTCCGACGGTGCAAAATGCCCGACTTGTGGCAAGACTGACTGGGGTGAAGTCCGCCCGTTCAATATGATGTTTAGTACGCACGTCGGCGCCGTTCTTCCAGAAGATATTGCCGAATCTGCTAACGATTCAAAATCAAAGGGTTCCACTGCCCCTGAATCCGCTAACGCTAAAAAACTTGTCAACAACTCCACCGCCTATCTCCGTCCTGAAACTGCCCAGGGTATCTTCACGAACTACAAAAACGTCGTTGATACCCTCTATCCAGATCTCCCGTTTGGCCTCGCACAACAGGGAAAAGCTTTCCGAAACGAGATTTCTCCGCGCGATTTCGTCTTCCGCTCCCGCGAGTTCGAACAGATGGAAATTGAGTATTTTGTGAACCCCGAAACTTGGGAAGAGAATTTCGAAAAACTCCTTATGAGTGTCCATGATTTTCTTGAAAACGTCATCGGTCTCCCGGCGAGCAGTCTTCACGAGGAGGAAGTCGCCCCTGAGGGCCGCGCCCACTATAGCAAACGCACAATCGATATGAATTTCGACTACCCGATCGGTTCGGACGAAATTATGGGTATCGCCTACCGCACTGATTTCGACCTCGGAAACATTGCGCGCGAATCTGGCAAAAAGATGGAATATCGCGACAAAACCACGGGTAAGGTCTTCACTCCGCACGTGATCGAGCCGTCTTTCGGTGTTGAGCGTCTGATTATGGCGGTTCTCACCACGGCGTACACGGAAGAGGAAATTCCAGCGAAAACTGAATCTGACACAACTGAATCTGCGGATTTCGCTCAAGCTAAAAGTTCCGCAAAATCCGAAACCCGCATCGTCTTAAAACTCCCAGAAAACCTCGCTCCGTACCGCTTCTGTGTCTCTCCGCTCCTCAAAAACAAACCAGAGTTGGTTGAAAAAGCAAAAGCAGTTTACGCTCAGCTTCGTAAAAAATATGGCAACGTTACTTGGGACGACTCTGGCAACATCGGTAAGCGCTATCGCAAACAGGACGAAATCGGCACTCCAAAATGCGTCGTGATTGACTTCGACACTCTCACGGACGACACAGTAACCGTCCGCGACCGCGACACGATGGAGCAAACTCGCGTCAAGATTGAAGAGTTGTAAAAAACACTCAAGCCCCTCCCCCGAAAATCTTTCAGGGGGAGTTTTTGCGCAGTCCGCTACAAAAATAACCATAACCTTTACAAACTATAAAAACGATTACATAATTATTGACTAAACTCGACTTCCATAATATAATAAAACTAATTTAACAGGGAGTTTTTATGAGAATTAAAATTACTGAGCGAAAAAGCGAAGCAAAGTCAGTTAAGGTTATTCGCGGCGGTCGTGAGGTCCGCTAAAGTTTAGGACGAAAGGTATTCTGGCGAACAAAAACGTCGATAGTTCCGCAAGGAAAAATAAAAATGGACCTCACCCCTTTTAAATATCAGCTTCGCGATGTCGAAATTACCCGCGCGGTTAGAAACCGTACGACTTTTTCAGGGTTGAAATTCAGGAGGGAACAGCTCGAAAAATTCGAAAATAAATATCACCTCAAAAACGATACCACCCCTGTTTTTCCGACGGTTTATTATATTCACCACTCTCAAATTACCGCCCTCTCTGCCCTTCGTGACAAAAATGGTGACTTTCCTGTACGAAACTTATTCCGATCTTCAATCTCAAATCGACGAAAAAATCGGCGATCTGAACGAAGAGTTGAAAAAACTCGAAAATAATCTGAAACTTGACCACGAAAAACTCGAAAATGTCCAAGTAAACCTCAGATTTGCCCACGATTCTTCCGAGGTTATCTGGCTTTCTTCTCTCGAGCCGAAATATCTCGAACAGATCGAGCAAACCGAAAATATTATCGCAAACTACAAGAAAACTATCAAAGACCTCGAGAAGATTCGTGAAAGTAACGACTTTCTCTGGCAAAAACAAGTCGCCGTAATTGAGGTGACAATCGAGTCTGAAATTCAGCGTTTTATCGAAATTACAACCAGTAAGATTCGCGAAAAATACCATTTTTACGATTTTACCCATGAAACTCTCGAGTACTCGGATCACGTAAAGAATATAGTTTACGGAGAATATGTCAGTGAATAATTTTGAACTAATAAAAGCGGCTGAGATTCAGAAAATTCAAAAACAAATCAAGTCTGATACGAATCCTCGCCCGGAAAATATTAAGATGGAGCTCGAGAAAGCCGATAATCTTTTCGCGGAAATTTATGAAGATCTCGAGGTAGAAACGAAAAAGCGCTACGATCAGCTAAAAACCGAGTACGAGAACACTATTTTAGACATCGAGCAGGCTCTTATTGAACTCAAGTCGCACGTGCTTAAAAATCAAGAAGATCTAAAACTTGTCGGTGAAAATAATACGATTTTTGTCGAAAGGCTGACGAATTTGGCTGTGCAATATCAAAAAGCCACAAATACTCGGAGGCAATCGTAGAAATTATAAGAGTAACTGGCTCTCCGTGGAAATCGAGAGTTCCGTGCAAAAGAAAGCAGAATATGAAAAAACTTAAACTATCAGATTATTTTAAAAAATCCATCCCAGTCGAAAACGCCGAAATTCGCGCCGAGCTCGAAAGCCTTGACGAAAAAATCAAGTCTCTAAGGCAATTCGACCTGGCTTTTTCAAACCTCCAGCTTGACCACGACGCCGCTTATCGAAAGATTTTCCGCGCCGAGGCCGATTCTCTGGCGGAAGTTAACGAGCGTCTCCTTGCCGACCACCCCGAGATTAGCCCTCTCGACGCCGAAAATCTCCGCTCAAAAATCCTCGACACTCGCCGCCCGATCGCAAAGTAGCGACCTTGACTTTTGTTTATATTTTTGGTTAAATAAAAACATGAAATACGTACTCACGGAAGAAGATAAAGCGGCAATCAAGGAAGGGCTCGAGCAGGCTGAGCGTGGCGAGGGTGTTCCTTTTGAGCAGGTTGATGCCGAGATTCGTGAGATGTTTAGGGTGGCTAAAATAGAATATAATAAGAAAAAGGTGGGTAGCCATGCTGAAAAAGTTCGACGTACAAATCTTGCCGCGCGCTGAGAATGAGCTCAAACAAATCACTCAGAATATTATCGACGCCTATGATGATGCGTGGGCTGCTACAAAAGTTTACTCAAAGATTAGTAGTAAAATTTTTGGGCTGGCAATCTTTCCAAACGGACATCCGTTGATTGGCAGTAATATAGATAATAAACAAAAAATCCGAATGACTCATATTGATCAGTATAATATATATTTTAGAGTAAATGGCGATTCGGTTGAAATCCTCTCTATCCGCCACGCCCATCAAAAACCATAATGTTAAAATAATTCCACTGGAAAAATCGCGCAGGTTGGTATTTGAGGAATCGAAGCGCTATTATTGATAGAGCGAGATTCCGAGAATGCCAAAATGCGCGATTTTAACGTGGAATTTGGTGGTTCCGGGCGGACTTGAACCGTCGACACAAGGCTCTTCAGGCCTCTGCTCTACCAACTGAGCTACAGAACCACTTACCTACATTTTATCACATCTTCCCCTAAAATAAAAGTCCAAAATCAAAAAACTAATATATAATATATACATGACATTCGAAGAACTTGAAAAAACTCGCCAAATTTACTATGAAAAACGCAAGAAAATCTGGACGAGGGTGGGTGTAGTAGTTGGTGTAATCGCGATTTTTGTGGCCATAAGCACAATCGTCTCGGCTAAGAATCGCCTCGACACTATGGAAGAGATTTCCCTTGGTACAACGAGTAGCGCCGGACTTTTTAGTGTTTTTATGAGCATTATGATGGGGGTTGTCCCGTTTGTGCTTTTTGCTTTTGTGGTCGGAATTATTGTTGCTACTCTCTCTACTCGCAAGGAATCGAGCGCCTATACCCGCGCTTATAAAGCCTATTTTGTAAGTAAAACCCTCTCGAGATATTTCCAAAATCTCACCTATAAACACGACGCTGGGCTTTCTCGCGAAACGCTTAGGAGTACCGGCATGGTCGACACTGGTGATCGCTACGGTTCAAATGATTTTGTTTCTGGAAAATACAAAAACGTAAATTTTGCCCAAGCCGACCTCCACATAGAGGAAGAACACACCGATAGTGACGGTGACACAACCTATGCCACCCTGTTCTATGGTCGCTGGATGATTTTCGAGTTTCCGAAGAAATTTAGCTTTCGTCTCGCAATCTCTGGCAAAAGTACGGGGAGTGTGCTCGCGCTTAGACGTCGCAATGACGACAAAATCCACAAATTTAAGCGCATAAAAGTCGAATCTCCTGAGTTTAATAAAATGTTTAAGCTCTACTCTGAAGATGGTTTTGAGACTTTTTATCTCCTCGACCCGGCTCTGATCGAGGATATTCAAGAACTCGGCGAGAAAAACAATGGTAAAATCGTTATGCTTTTTGTCGATAATAAACTCCATATCGGCTTTAATAACCACAACGATGCCTTCGAGCCGCCTTCCCCGAAGAAGCCCCTCGACGAGGCAACCGAAACCGCAAAAGTCGAAAAAGATATTAAAGTTGTTACAGACTTTGTTAACAAGTTGAATTTAAGCAGTAAGGTCTTTGAAAAATAAGAACCCGCTCCCAAAAGCAATATAAAGCCCCAGTTGCGGAGGGAGTGATTTTTATTTCTCATATTATATGGTATAATTTAAGATATGAAAAAAATGAATACATCGCCGATTTCCGGCACACAGGAACTTTTGCCTGCCGCCCAGGCTACTTTTGACAACCTAAAAGAAAAAATCTCCGCGGTGTATCATGCTCATGGTTTCTTGAAAATTGAAACTCCGATGATTGACCGCACTGAGATTCTTCTTGCGAAAGCTGGCGGCGACACTGAAAAACAAATTTACAAGGTTTTCAAAACCGCCGAAACCGCGAACGAGGCGGACCAGGCTCTCAGATTTGACCACACTGTCCCCCTTGCGCGCTACGTCGTCGAACATGAAAATGACCTGAACTTTCCGTTTAAGGTTACTCAAGTTGGCCGCAATTTCCGGGGTGAGCGTGCTCAAAAAGGGCGTTTTCGCGAGTTTTATCAGCTCGACTGCGACGTGATCGGCCGCGGGAATTTACCTCTTGCTTACGACGTCGAGGTAATTAAAACCGCTTACGATGCCTACAAAACTTTTATCAAACCGGCACTAAAAATCCGTATCTCGAACCGGAAAATCCTCACTGGTCTCTTACAGGAATTCGGCTTGTCGACAAAATCCGACGCGATTTTTAGTATTGTCGACCACGCCGAAAAAGTCCCGCGCGAGAAAACCTTGAGCGCTTTTGAAGAGGAGGGGCTGAGCGAGGCTGAGATTAAAATTCTGACTGAGTTTATAGAGATAAACGGCGACAGGGAAACAGTGATTCCGAAATTGAAATCTCTCGGCGAAAACGAAACCTTCCGCGAGGGTGTAAACGAGCTCGACTTTGTCCTGAAACTTCTTGAGGCACAGGGAATGAAGGGTGTCGCGGTCGGCGACATGCTAATTGTCCGCGGTCTCGACTATTACACCGGTACAGTCTTTGAAACGATTTTGCCGGACTACAAGGGGGTTGGCTCGATCGGCTCTGGCGGACGTTACGACAACCTTGCCGGTTACTACACGGATCAAAAACTCCCTGGCGTCGGTTTTTCAATCGGCCTTACTCGCCTGTTCTACGTCCTAAATGAGAATAATCTCCTCGACGAAGCGGACAAAATCTCTCGCCCGCTCGACCTTGTAGTTGTCCCGATTTCCGAAAACGAGTTTGAATTCTCTCTAAACCTTGCAAACAAGCTTCGCGAAGAGGAAAAATCTGTCGACGTAATCTTGACTGACAAACGTCTCGGCGACAAGTTGAACTTCGCCGCGAAACTTGCCGAAAAAGCAATCGTGATCGGCGAGAACGAGGTCAAAACCGGCGAGTATCAGGTAAAAGATTTAAGGTAAAAATTAACCTTTTCTCGTCTTCATAAAGCTTTCCCCGAGCTTTTTCCAAACTTCGAGAATCACAAGTTTCTGCTCCTCGGGCGTGTTTCGATACGCCTTGATTAGTGTCGGCGCGTATTTATACCATCCCGTCATCAGCTGAATCGGCGTCTCGACTTTTGCCGA
>Ga0181612_124358_pt1 | contig 14073 bp, 7 predicted proteins | sample HoacroProtozoa21_FD_119630 | JGI IMG/M metagenome (GOLD analysis project Ga0181612, IMG submission 119630) | Hoatzin crop microbial communities from Cojedes, Venezuel. Combined Assembly of Gp0051906, Gp0051904, Gp0051908
AAAGCACATTCTTTTGCCTTTCTGCTTAAGGATCAAAAGACTTTTTTTAGTTTTGGGTAAAAAAAAAATCTGCTTTTATAATCAGATTCTGGCTGGTGTCATGTTTTGAACCTTGAAGTGGGATGGTTTTTGCAATAGCTATGTTAATGTAACTTTAGAGAAGTGCAATCTTAGACTGGACGGGCTAATCAGAATCTGCACTAATCAGAACCACTTTTTCAGATGTATAAAATGTTTGCAATCCTCACTGTCTTTCACTTTCTAGATGCTTTTCCTTCCTCAAACACTTAGACTCAATAAACTCCACAAAAACAAAAAAGTGAATTTGTTACTTGAACTGTGTTTCAGGGCGGCTGCTGTAGCAGACCAGTATGAAGTCATCCACTGTCATTCAAAAACCAATTTTGCTGGCAGGCCTTATGTTAACTAATTTCTGACCTACTAAGGGTGCAGATTAGGCAAAGGGGTTTTTTAGGTCCAGACCAATGACTTTGAGATGGACTGGTAAATACGGGTATTTGTCTGTTTCTTTGACTGTACAGAAGTGTACCATAGTGTAAGCCAGGACATGGACTTGCATAACTTTAGTTACTTTGCTCTAACTGTGCCTTACACATGCAATACCTTTGTCCCCGTTATCAGAATAATGCAGAGTGGCTCAGTCTCTGAGGTGTTTTTTCTTACGTGGTAAGAGCCAGTTCCAGAGTTACTGCACATTAGCTGTTGTGGTGCTGTTTCACACTGTACCTTAAACTTGTTTGTCTATTTATACCATTAATGACTTTTTAGTAATGGAGTATGACAAGCTGTGCCTTTGCTGTTTCTGTAATGCATCTGTATTTGCAGGAGCAATCTGTAGTTTTTCAACTCCCATCTTGATGTTAGTAAGTTCTTCCCAGCCAGGGCAGAAGACTGACTTTTCCCTGTGTGGTCAGTGCTGATGTATGCGTAAAATAAACTGAAGATATAAGCATTTAGGTATGGTAGTTGTAAGCACGTGTCAACTAATGAGAATGAAATTGTCGAATATTTCTTTGAAATACTCTGTGTAATTAGTACATAATTATAAAGACTGGAAAACCTGTTCTGGTATTAACAGAGGATCAGAAGTGCATGAACAGCCATTTATTTTGTGCACTGTTGATTGGAATTAGGGAAATGCCTACTACTTGAATTTATTTTGGCCACAGTGTTTTAGTAATTCATCAAATACTTTGGATTTACGGACTGAGCCCCCAAAGGAGTGTGTACAACCTGTGCATTTTAAAAGCCACAGATAATGTCTTTCTATGGCCCAAGCCAAAAGAGTTATGAATTAGTAAAGTAGGAGAAAGGAATTGGAGCAGAGATTTGGGACTTGCTCCAAGAAAAGCCTGAACAAGGAATAACCTGCTAACAGTGGAAACAACTGTACTGTCTGAAGTTCTGGTCCTCTTGTCACCTAAATTTGTGCTGCACAGAGTGAGGATATGAGCTTCCACCAGACCCTCACTAGAACTTCTTGAGTGTAAATTGGTGTCTAGACATCAGTGTGATGCAATTAAGCCCTTGTGTCACAACTGCAGTGAAGCTCTAGCATGCTTCAAACTGCTTGCAAACAGATGTCGGAGCTGTGACTTGCTGCAGGAGATGGATTGTAGGGCAGCTTGTGGGATAATGTAATACCTAATTTTTCCGAATTGCAAACATTCTGGATGCGGGACATCTTTTGGGCCGGTATTTCCTTAGCTGTGGCACTTACTGTAGTAGAGCTAAGAACGAACACAAATCTTGCAAGTTATGTAATTGCTCGTAGTTCTGAAGAAGTAGCCGTAATTGCCCTGTTGTACAATGGAATTGTAAGGCACTACAACGGGATATAGATAAGATACTATCAAAATTCCTGTTGGAAGGAAAGCAAATCACTTACTAGCATCTTGAACTTCAGTGGTGAGTGAGTCCCTATAGCTGTTTAAGAGAAGTAGATTACACTTAATTTTAGAAAAGTAAAATGTAAATGTTCCATTACTGTGTAAGCTAAGACATCCCTGTGGGTACTAGGCTTCATTTAATGAAAGATTTTTTCAGTGTATATGTAATTACTTCTGCATCTGGTTTTCGTAAATATGTTGAGTCTTAAGAACAAATGATAAGAAATTTTTGTCTTCCCTGAGGGGAGATAAGGATGAATTTACAGAAGTTAAGGTAGACTATAGGGGAAATAAACAGGTGGCTGTTGGTGGAAATTTTGATTTGACTAGTTAAATGACCTATTAGATAATTAAGAGCAGCTTTGTGAATTTCCAGCTAATTGTCAAACCTGCCTTCATCTCAAGTGTAAAGATTGGTCTGACAAATATGCTTATGCAGTAGGTTCTTTGTATTTTATTCCACAATGCCTTTTCAGATGCTTCAAGTTATTCTGTTAGTTGTGTCACTGGCAAAAGCACCATCTTGCATTTGACTGTGGTGGCAGAGGCATTTCCACTGTGCGCAGAGAAAGTGTGGCTTCTCTTGCGTGGTAGATGTGTGCATGCTGGTTTGGGCTCCTCTTCACAACTTTGCTTTTGTGAAATGCAGAATAATTTGTAGATGGCAACCAAGTAAATTTAAACATGGGAAACTATCCAAATATATTTCATTGATATTTTACTCACTAAATTGAAATTACTAAGTGGTCTTAGGAGTTAAAGTGGTTCTTAAGATTAAGAACATGATATTAAAAGTGCTCATTTCTTTTAATAGTGCATTTAGATACCATCCTCAGTGGTAGCTTCATCTTTAAGTGTAAGTCAATAATAAGATATTTCCCTTGTGTCATACTTTCTCTACTTCGTACATTCATTGCAAATTCTTGATTACCAAACTAATGGTTACCAAACACATCTGAGATGTTGTTTGATACATATGTTGATTACCAACATCGTTTAACATCTTGTGTAAGCAAACATTTCCGATTCCATTGCAGGCATATGTTTTTCTTGCATATTAAAGAAGATCTTCTTGCTGGCAATCTTCAGTGTTCTTCAGAGCATGCAGTTGAACTTAGTGCATTGTTGGCACAGACGAAGTTTGGAGATTATAACCAGAATACTGCCAAGTACAATTATGAAGAGTTGTGTGCAAAAGAGCTCACCACTACCATTTTGGAGAGGTAAAAGGGGCACAGTGATATAACCTCTGTTTTGGATTCGAAAACCGTAAAGTTTTGTTATGCCCTTAATTGCAGCTGCTATATGTATCTTGTGTTATTAAAAAGAATAATAACTTAGATAGCTTTGGAGATCAAAAATACAACCTGAATGTTTAAACAATGTTCTGATTTCAGTTCATTTTTAAGCTGAAATATGAGGGGTTTTTGGTGGAACGCAAAAGCTGTTAACTCTAGTACTTGGGGAAATAAGTTACCTAAATACTTGGAGCAGGGTAATTAAATTGCAGGCATGTCCTGCTTTCTTTCAGAAGTGTAGGTTTAACAAGAACTTGTCTGGCTTCGTACCCTTACACTGAGAAGTAAACAGGAATCCTAAAACACCTTCATAGCTTAATTCCCCAATGTCGAGAAGGCTTCAGCGTGTCCTGCTTTTCTGTAGATATTTTGGTTATGAACTTAGTAGTTGTTCAGATAAGTATGTTGTGGGGAGGTTGTTAGTTGGGAAGCCTTGATTACATGTGGCTTTTTAATTTTTAAGCAAAGGTACAGTATTGTCTCCTGAACGTTCTCAGGATGTTTTGGTAATTCTCATTTCTTTCCAGTTCACAATTACTGGAAATCTATAGCCAGCTAAAGCAGGTCAGAAGCATTTAATAATCTGTTTAACTAGGTCATCTAAAAATCCATGTTAAAACAAGCTGCTGATAGTAACGGCACGTACTTGAGTTATTTCACTTATCTGAAGTGTTTTTATCACCAGCATTATTGCCAAGCACAAGGAGCTAGAAGGTCTAAGTCAAGCTTCTGCTGAATACCAGGTTCTACAGATTGTTACAACACTGGAGAACTATGGTGTAGAGTGGCATTCTGTGAGAGACAGTGAAGGACAAAAGCTCCTTATTGGTGTTGGACCTGAAGGCATATCCATGTGTAAAGGTGACTTCAGTCCTATCAACAGGTATGTGTTTTGTGAAACCATTTTCATCTTCTGCTTTTCAGAAGTACTGAGCATGTCTCTAGTTTTTACATAAATACACAAAACTGCTCTATGAAGCAGCTGTGCTCTATGAAGGAGCTATTGCAGTGTAGAGTCTGAGGGCACTACCTGCTTATCAAGATGACAACTGGCCTTAATACTCTTGAATTTTTTTATGTATTTTTGAGGCCGTGTCTTCAATCCAGCATTGCAGACAACGGTTGGAGATCATTAACTTCTCGAAGTGCACTGTAGTAGCTTGTGGAAAATGACCTTATCCTTAAAAGCTAAATAACACTTCTTTTTTTATATTCATTTTTAGGATTGCTTATCCTGTTGTTCAAATGGCAACTCAGTCTGGCAAGAATGTATATCTGACTGTGACCAAGGAGTCCGGTAATAGTGTAGTTCTCTTGTTTAAGATGATCAGTACAAGGGCAGCAAGTGGACTCTATAGAGCAATTACAGAGACGCATGCATTTTACAGGTCAGTGCTGCCCCTAGAGTTGTCTGCTGCTGCTCTTCTCTGCAGGGCTTTAATTCAGTGCTTAAGCAGCCAGCAGTCTGACTGCACTTCAGAAATTCTCTGCAAAATTTCATTTTCTTTGCAACCTCTAATTTCCTCTTAAGTCCAGAAGCTGATCAGGTTTTTGCTGTTTTCCATTTTATGGGGTGGAAGCACAAGACAAGTAAGCAAAATCTCTTGGTGTACCACTACTAATAAGAGCGCTTCAGAACATACTTAACTGTGTTCTTTAATATTCATAAACAATGCATATGTGTGTTGTGCCTATGTAAGAGGGAGGATTAGAGAGCAAAGCAGAAAGATGCTGTCTTTCAGAATCTGTAGGTGTAGCTCATGCACACATACTCCTTGTTTCTCCTTTATTTGGCTCCTCCAATTGCTGAAGTTATCTGTATGCCACCTTCCCATGCCACGTGTTTAAATCTTCCTACAATTCCTCTGTCCTTGCTCATGTGCCCAGGATTTTGTTTCATGCCAGGAGTTATCAATTTTCTTTATCCTTTTGTTCTTTGAGGTAGGGGTCCTCTACTGATTTGATGGCTGATTTTTTTTTAAACCCCTTTTCATTCCTGCTGTGAGGTCCAACACTGATCACGAGAACTGTCAAAGACACTTAGTGTTTTCTCCAAATTAAGTACCACATACCAGTTTCAATTACTTTGTAAGAGAAGAATTGGACTTATAGCAGCAGAAAGTACATACACTAGGCAGAGCTGTCCAGATTAGATTATTTTGATACAGCCATTAACATCACCTAGCTGCCTTTCTAACCACTGCATCTAATCAGCAGCTAGCCGCTGCTTATTCTGTGAGCCTGATATTAGGCATGTCTTGTTCTGCTCTGTAATTGTATGCCCTTGAGCTGCTGTTTTGCCCTCTTCATACTTTTTTCCAGGCAATTAAGGCATTATGTAACTTCTAGACAGTCTTAACGTTTTGACCTTTGTTTTCTGCCTGCAACTTCTTCTGTCCTTTGCAGTTTCTAATTTTAATTTAAGCAAAATTTTAGCTAGGCGATAGCATTTGGCTGTAAGCTTAGGTCTTGGACTTTAGGCTTGGTGAGGCTGTAGTCCTTGTGTTCTGTGTTTGCATTTTCTTCCCTACACTGTCTAGAGAAGTGATGTGCCTTAATAGGCTTCCGCAGATTTAACTCTCACTGAAATATGTGACAAGCATGGTTAGGGTAGCTGAAGTACTTGGTGGCAAATACAGATGGCTTAATTTAATTATCTAGAGGGCATTCACACTAGTTCTCTTCAGATGATTTGATAGAAGTATGTAAAGTACTGAGTGGACATTTGGTTAAAGATACTGCTTGACTCTATCCTAAAAATTTTTGCAAGCCTGTCTAAAAAAAGAGGTGTTATGTCAAAGGCTGTTAGCTGAAATTCCTTAATGCAGTGTTTGTAAATTACCATGAAAGGAGGCTTTGCTAAACTGAACCATGGATTAAGTGGGCATTGGCTGTTTCTATTAGCATAATGCCTTAAGTCCCTTCCATAGGCTGATTCCATTTTACCAGACACTTCACATTTTTGAAGATGTAAAATGGGAAAGTGACAGTTACTATACACTTCTCAAAGCAAAGTTGTTGTGCAAACAATATTTAAGCTCCTGAATGTTCTCAGAGTGCTCTTTTTGCTTCAGTTTCAGTGCTGTTACTTCAACTTTGGGAAAAAATTATTGTAGGGATAAATTTATTGGTATTAACTAATCAAATTTGCATTTGCCCTGTTTTATAGGTGTGACACTGTCACCAGTGCTGTCATGATGCAGTATAGTCGAGACTTAAAGGGCCACCTAGCATCTCTATTCCTGAATGAAAACATTAATCTTGGTAAAAAATACGTCTTTGACATTAAGAGAACATCAAAAGAAGTTTATGATCATGCACGGCGAGCTCTTTATAATGCTGGCATTGTGGATCTTGTTTCAAGAAGTGACCAAACCCCACCAAGTTCCCCCCTTAAGTCTTCGGAAAGTAGCATGAACTGTGACAATTGTGAGGGCCTTAGCTGCCAACAAACAAAAGCTCTGCAAGAGAAGTTGCGGAAGCTGAAGGAGTCCATGCTTTGTATGGTGTGTTGTGCAGAAGAAATAAATTCAACCTTTTGTCCCTGTGGCCACACAGTATGCTGCAAGACCTGTGCTGCCCAATTACAGGTAATTGCAATGCTGTTAAGATGTGAATTACCAGATAAGTAGAAGTTTTGATTTTCTGTATAATTAAGTCATGGATTAATATGTTCATGTTTATATTCTAGTAAAACATATTTTTAAAATTTTTTGTGGTGAACTAGTTCCAAAGAATGTGCTGTTTAGATAATGTGTTTGAAAGGTAAGTTTTAGCTGTACTGACTTCTTATGAGGGTAAGAATTGGCTGCACGTTTCTCATGGTACTCTGTTTTAAATATGGAGATGATGGGAAAAGTGCTGTGTTACTGTGTACATGGAGGAAATCTCCAGTGAGTGTAGAGACTTTCAAAATGCCAAGTAAAATAATTTCCTCATGTTTTTCCTTTCTAGTCATGTCCTGTTTGCAGATCTCGTGTAGAGCATGTCCAGCATGTGTACTTGCCAACCCACACCAGTCTTCTCAATCTGACTGTGATATGATCTCCGTATACACTTTAAACCTGTCATGTACTGTTTAAACTGCACTAAGGTGAAATGCAACCATTGATTGTGAAGAAGGCAATTGCTCTGGCACCTATCCACGATCAAAAGCAAGAATACTGCATTTTTGAACATAAATACTCTTTGTTCAGCATGTCCAGAATGGTTTGGGACATCCTTCGAGACCAGAAGGGCAGTTGACTCATGTTACTTAAAAGAATGATGCATAGGTTTGTAGCATGGTGGCGTTGCCGGAAAGCTGGGTAACCCTGGAGAAGTGTGGTGTACACGAATTGATATACTCAGCGAGAGCAGTGCGACCTTTGCTTTTACACTTTAAATCCTTTTTAGTACAGTCACTCCATTTATTTTAATAGTAAGACTAGCTTTTACAAATACCAGTTTAGTATGGCTCATAGTTTCTGCTTTTAGTAAACTACTTTAGTTTAAGAACAACCTTTTTTTAAAAAAGTTCTCTCCTCTTTAAAGTTACAAGGCTTCATCAAGCAGCTGTGTTTCTTTAACAGAATTCTGTTAAACAGAAAAGAATTCTGACAGAACAGCTTTGGAAGGGTAGGACAAGTTTGTTACCCTGGAAATGTTGAGAGTGGGTCAGGAAAGTCTTCTGGCTGGCAGTGTCTTATGGAACTGCTGTTATGGGACTTCATTCATAGCTCACAGTAGGCAAGGTGCTCCCAGGCTTCCCACATCCAGCTTGGCTGGTGATCTTGGGAGTTGCAGTCAGCTGCCCTTTAAGTTGGCTTTTTTGGAGACTGATTTTAAACTATTAAATACGTACCATTAATTTCTAAAATAAGGGTTGTGTATAATTTTAAATGCTTTCCTCAGTTAACATCTTTATTGGGTAGGTCATTTCCTGCTAAGATGTTTTTAATCTCCACCCCCCTACTTGGGCATTTTGGGCTCTGGTTTCCTAGCGTATGCTCCAGGGTACAGAGGGAACTAGAGACCATGTTTGGGTGCAATACTGGCTTAATCAAAGCTAGAAAAGTACACTGTCACTTTACTGAAATTTTCTGACTATACTTTTCATATTGCCTTAATGTAGCAGTAATGTGTGTTTATGCATCTGTTTCTTTGCACAGACATTTTGTCAAAATGTTAAAACTCTACTTTTTTATGACACATTAGCATATAAACCTTACTCTCAGAGGGTATTTATTTTTTCACTTTGTAAAGAAAATTTTGTTTCCTCATGAAGCAAGAGCTTTGTCCTATATCGTAGGCAACTTCTGTCTTTTTATATACAGATTAATAAAGGACTTTAAAAATCTACTTTGTGTTATTGATAAGACTTTAATTGTGTTCTGAAATTCATCTGAGGCGTTAATGAACTGAAAATACAGTATGAAGTATTTTCATGATTAGTCTTGAATGTTGTGTCATGGTTTAAGAGGGAATGAAGTTGTCTTCAGGTGCATGCAGATTTCAAGGGAGGGAAGAAAACAGATGTGGTCTAACCACCTTTGTTCAGGCAGTGTGCTTTAAAACAGCTGATATTCCAACTGTAAAACAGCCTTCAGAATTCTCTTTGTGAAGAGCTTCCCTGCAGTAAATTGCCCCAGATACCTGGGGTGTATTCCAGTGAGATGAGAGAAATGAAAAAACACAGCTTTGAGAGTAAGGAGTTGGAGTTGCAGCAAAACTGCCTAGGGAAGTTCTTAATTACAGATGTGTTGGTGTCTTTTTTTTCTTGACTGAAGCTCTTCATGTTTACTATCTCATGACTCTACTTGGACATTCTTGAAGAGATGATGCTTGAGTGCTTCCAGCATGGTGCTCTGGCTTACCCCCGTCGGTAAGCTGAAGGATGTGAGATAGTGCTGGGATCCATGGGGCTCTGTTCTGGTGAGCGGGAACTGAAGTCACTTAACCTTTTAAAATTAATTTATTGCTATTTAAAACAGATTATTGCAGAGTAGCATGTCCTGTTGCTAGTACATTCATCAGGGATTGAAGCTTGAGACCCTAAACCTAAAATTATTTTAGACTTGCTCTGAACCACTGCTGGTCAGGGAAGGGGGAAGGTGGCTGGCAACTAGACAATGAACACAAAAGCTGTTTATCTCCAAGTGCATTAGGCACAAGATAACTTAACCTTTTCAAGATTAAAATTTCATCTCTTGGCAAATGGGTGCTACCGAATTAACTTTCAAAGACAATAAAAGTCTGAAGAAAAGTTGCATTGTCCCTGTGTGCCACTTACAGGATGGAGTAGGTACACAGGTGTTGTCAGAGGACTGTATCCAGCTGCTCTGCTGGTGCACAGCAGTGCTAAAGCAAACCTTCCTCCATTCCTGAAATTACTTTGTTCTGTGCTAACAGAATTATGTTGGTAACATCTAATCCATCATCCTACGGCAGCTGGCTGGAATGGATTGTAAATTAATGTAAGTAGATGTTAATACAGGCATCTGATTTAAAGCATTCAACACGATCAAGCTGTTAATGCTTGCCTATTTTAACTGCAGGTCCTTGTAATTAAATTGGCTGTGTAATTAGACATCCCTAATGCAAAATAATTCCAGTAGTTAGAGCTCTAATCAGGGTGGGGTTTGGCAGGCTGTATGGCATAGGTGGACTTTGGGCAAAGCCTGTGACTTCCATAAACAGCATCGACCGAGCCTCCAGCAGCTAGGCAGAGGGTCAGGCAGAAGCGCCGAGGGGCAGGTCCAGACAAGAGTCTGGCAAGCGCTGCCTGTGCCCGAAGCGCTGGGGAGTCCAGTCCTGTGCTGGCAGAGGGACGTGGGGAGCATGAGCAGAGGCGTTTCCCATCAGGAGGGGTGGGATTGGTACCTCCACACACTCCACAGCCATGAAATGCTGTTACCTGCTCCGAGAAGGGTGTGCCATGTAATGTGCCTCTTCCAGATGTGGCAAATTGCTAAAAGCCTCACTTGGTTTACATGTAAGATTTAACAAGATGCCAATCAATGTAAGAATTGCTTTGCTTTGCTTTGTTCAGACAGCTTCTCCAGAAGCATTGTCTGAAATGCAGTTGATCAGGCTATGTGAGCCAAGTTTGGTGTAACCATCCCAACTTCTGTGATACATGTTGCTCAATGTTTCTGGCTCCAGGAGGCCCTTTCTCATCAGCAGTACTGGAGCTGCCAAGAGCTCTGAAGAGTGGAAAAGCAACAATAGGAAATCTTGAACTCCACATGCCCCATAGCCATGCTGCAGAAAGGGTCAGGTCTTGTTTGCCAAAGCACTGCCCTCTCTCCGAAGCAGCTTTGAATCCTGTAATGGATGGCACTGGGGAAAAAAACAAAACCCACCAGAATAGTTTGTGGGAACAACTGGAGTTTGTGTCCTTTACACTACTTCCTGAGGGGTGGAAGGATTGATCACAAAGCTTTGCTTGGTGCCCCTCACACTGTACCTTAGTGTGTCTGCATACCAGGCACTCATCGTGAAGCCAGCTCCTGTACTGGTACTTGCTACCCAAAGCTAGTACAGCTTGGCCAGAAAACTCTCAGCAAATTCAGTTCCCATTTATCTTCAGAATTGCAGTGCAGCTGCTGGAATCCCATCAGGTGCGTGCAATGTCACTTTAAAAGGTGATAGTCTCAAGCTTCTGCTACAAGTACCTAAGTGGGAAAAACTCACCTTCAGAGGCAGTGTGCCTTGCTGGGTAAATTCAAGAGCAGGAGCCCTGGTTGGTACTTGGCCCTCCTCGTGGTAGAACAGCATTCCACAGCAGCTGTGTGGAGAGGGTTGTGAGTAGGAGAGATGTTCTTACTAAAATACTGTTACACTTAAATGTTACTTATTAATAAGACTGGGATTTAGCAATAACTACACCTAGGAGTTCTTGGGAACTCCCAGCCCTCCGCTGGTATCTGCCTGGCTTTCATCTTCCCTTGGCTGCATCAAGATCTCCGTCAGGGAGAGCCCTACCTGCGAGGGACTACAAAGGCAGGAGCTTGAGATGTGTCAAATCGCAGCTGTAACAGGTCTATCCTCCAGCATGTAGTCACTCATTTCAAGGTACGTACAAATGTTAAAACGCTAGAGAACTGTAGAATGAAGGCTTCTGTAATTTAAGTTATTTTGATTTCTTCCCCAAGTGCCATAAAAGCATGTACACAGCAGCATTCATATAACTCAAGGTTTATTTCCTCGCTAAATCAGCACTGTTGTGTTCCTAACAGAATGCCCTTGGGGGAAAATTCTCATGTGTCAGCCTACAATATTTCACTTCACAGCAGTGCGCTGGCACGTTGATCAAAGACAGGGGAAAATTACAGCTCAGATTTCCCATCTACAGTTTTAAACAACAAACTTTCTGTGGAGCGTTAAAATTCTGAATTGACACATCTTCGTTTCAGTGATGCCTGGTCAAATACCCTGCTTGCATTCCCATCCCATCTCCGCTTTCACCGAGAACGTGCTGTAGTGCCAGGTAAGTGCTGCGGTCACCTTTGTGCCAGCAGGAGCCTGTTAAAAGAAAAAGTAGCAACTGACAAATGGGTTTAAAAGTAAGAAATCTCGGTAAAATTGCTGAGGGGCGAAAAAACCATGCCCAGGGCGGACTGCCAGAGGAGAGGCAGGCTTTCCACGCAGGGCCTGAGCGCAGCTTCACTGGAGGAAGTGTGGGCAGGGAGCTCCCGGGGGGCTCTGGGTGCAGGGTCCGGGGCTGCGACTGCCCCTGGGCCGGGCGGCCGGGCAGGGAGCGAGAGGGGCTGGGTGGGAAGCGGTTTGGGAGAGGCAGGAGCTGAGGCGTGCCGGGGCAGGCTGGTAACTCCCCAGGGAAGCTCCCACCAGAGTGTGGTCCTGGCAGGCCGCAGGCAAACCTCCAGCTCTGCAGGGCGCTCGTCACACATCACACGACTTCAGGGTAAACCCCCAGCCGGAGCCCTGTGCTTCAACACGACCTTCAACAGTACTGGGTGGTAGAAGCTGTCCAGTTCCCCGCAAAGGGAGGTGTGAGCTGGGGAGAGGTGTCAGGAGCAATGCTGAGGAAGGGCTCGGAGCCCCGGCTAAAGGCATCGCTGGTTGGTGCAGGAGTGGGAAAACAAACTGTGACAACTCTGAAAACTCAGTGGGATTTGTGATTCCTCTCCGTGCAAGAGCAGGATAGGGGAGATCCAGAAGGGTGAATGGGGCTGGTGCTCCCCTGCGCTCAGAGATGGCGAGCAGGGTTCAGCCCAACCTCCTGCTCCTGCTGGGATGGAGGACTTGCAGGGGCTGGCCAGCGGCTAACTTTCATAGCAGTCATGCGTACACCAAGTTCCTTAGAGAAAAAGGTCAAGCAAACAAACCATGCCAGCTTTCTCAGAGCTTAACAATGGGTCTCTTGCTGATTTCTTGCCAACTAAAATGCAGAATCCTCTTCAGCTACTTGGAGGCTGAAGGAGGGTGAAACACAAGTGGGAGGGGAATCAATCTGCCCCTGAAAGCGGATGCCTTTCTCTGCCTTCACTTTGACCTTCTCCTGAGTGACCTGACTTAGCCTGTCCAGTATTTGCTGACCCTTCCTTAATCCTGAAGACTCTTCTGTTCTCTCACCAGTGATTTCTGGGATCCAGGCTCTGACGCCAGCCTTTCTTCTTCTGGCAGCTGTCCACCTAAACTCTGCTCCAGGAAAGAATCTGACTTTCTTCGGCCAACACTGTCCCATGAGGATCACAGCCCCACACCCAAACCTCCCCTCTTGCTGTGCCTTGTAAGGAGCACAAAGGGCACCATCTCCATCTATGGCAGCAAGAAAAAAAGCAGTATAAATTAATCTTTCCTCTTCCCATTGGGGTGCCTAAACAAAAATGTTTGTTTATAGCTACCCTATCAGGGTCACTTAGTGGTTGTGATGGGATTAACTGGATGTGCATATGTGTGAAGGTGTTTGCCATCTCTGGGTTTATCCAGTAGTTGATGTCTGGCTTCTCTGCTTCTTCAGAGCAAATCAGTGCAGGTAATGATAGACAGTAACGTGGTAACTTTTTACATAAATAGGCTTGCCGGAGCCAGATCCTTCTCTCTGCTGCCAGAAAGCTGTTTGTCTGAGGAATCCATGCATCTGGCATCAAATTCCTATCATAGCAGTACAACTGTGGGAATTACAGAGACATTGCCAGCTCATCTGAAGAGGCAGTATTTGTTTTCCTTGTTTAGAACTATAAATAGTCAATAGAGGACTCTCATTCAAACAGTATTGATGATTGAAGTAAACCAGGCACAGAGACACAGCCAAAAATTGGACTTCCGCTCCAAAGCCAACCCAACTCTTGCTTCAGAAGCTGAAGTTCCAAAAGGGCAATGCAGAAAACACGTGCCTGGCAGCAAACTGACCCTGAAGATACACTGACACACTGGGTGTTCGTGTTTGACCTTAAAACTGTTTGCCTATGTCACTGTTTGAACTGTAATTTTTTTAAAATACTTTCAGCTCTGCTGTGGTTTGAGCAGCTGACTTCCTCCTCTGCCTTTCCGTGATCCACAAAGTGAAGCGATACTGAAGTGTCCCTGAGGGCACCTTGTCTGGGCAATGCGCTGACAACACTGGAAGTGCTGCTTTGCCGCCTTGTCGCTATGCTACGGCTCTCCTGCCCTGGGGAGGACGTGCATTGGAACCTCCCCTGGGGCTGAAGAAGTAAACGACCACAGTTCTGCTGTTCCCCGAGTGAACAACCCCTCTGCTGCAACAGGAGGAAGAAGAGGACCATGTCTTTCTTCCCTCATCTTTTTAAAAGGGGGAAAAAAAAAGAGAGAGAAGATTGCACACTTACAAGTAATTGCTAGACTCCTCTTGGAGAAGACATTTGAGACTGATAGGAATGATAGGTATGGAATAACTGTTG
>Ga0181612_149503_pt1 | contig 14073 bp, 9 predicted proteins | sample HoacroProtozoa21_FD_119630 | JGI IMG/M metagenome (GOLD analysis project Ga0181612, IMG submission 119630) | Hoatzin crop microbial communities from Cojedes, Venezuel. Combined Assembly of Gp0051906, Gp0051904, Gp0051908
CACCGGAGGGCGGGGGGAAATGGGTTTGAGATGGCAGTGTCCAGCAACTGCCTCTGCCGCAGTGTCCAGGCACTAAAAGATAAAGAAAACTGACAGAGCAGGTCTGCCAAGACAGGCGTTAAATAAGATGGAGGCCTGGAATAACTTACACTGTACCTAAAACTAATCCAAACACAAATGCTGTGCTTCGTGTTTCTGATCTGGCCTTTTCTGGAGGATTTTCTGGGTCTGTATGCACCTTGTTTCTCCCTTTCAGCATTTAATCCTTTTATTGTTGGAATGATAAAGTTTACTTGGTCATTAGTATTACCACTGTGCCAGTAGGGATGGGAGCCATCTCATTTATTGTAGCTTTCTAAGAGCTGGGTATCTATTTTGGGCTTTACATCCAAGATATTTCTGTATTTGGTGGGGGGAAGGGGATACTTTAGCCACCTCTTTAAAGATTGATTTAATTGTCCTGTGGAGGTGTTTACTACTCTTTGTGGTTTGGATTATTAACTTTGGCTAAAAAATCTAGATTTTTTACGTGACTGAAGGTCAAGGTGAGAATACTCATCTGATATACTGGTCCAGAGCTCACTGAAGTCAATGAGAATATTTCTATTAACTTTAGGAGGTTTTAAACACAGTCACGCTGCAATTTCCTAAAGGTAAAATGCTCTGGTTACACTGTAAGAATGACTGTTGTGGGCTGTGTTAATAACCCGTCCGGTCCAATACCCTGTCGGGTTGGCTAACGGCTGGTGGGTGAATGTAGGAACGGGGAGACATGGAGTGAGACTTTCCGCGCCTGTTTTCCCATCTCCAACAATCTGCATCTCGGGGCTTTCCAAGCCAGAGGTTGTGTTTAACAACCTGTGAAGGACCAGCTACTCTGCAGAAAGTATCCCAAAGCAATGAAAACAGCATGGATCAGCCAGAGTTTTGTGTTTGGCCTAAACCGCATTTTTTTTCCTCTGTGGAAACATTAAAATAGTGGGATTTGATCTAAGCATTCTCAGGCAACTAAGACTGAGCAACTTTTTGTGAGGTCCTTTGCAATAAAACCCCATAAAACTAGCTAATAAATGCTGCTAGAGTAGATTTTATTCCTAGATAACCATAGAATTAAGACTTTTAGAAATGATTTGGGGTGAAAGACCTAACTTTTCAAATGAAAAAACAAATTGTTTTTAAAAAACATGCTTGCTAGAAACAAGGACAGAGAATAATAAAAAATCCTTCCTGGTACATCTGAGCAGTCTTACAAAAATTCTGTAGTGGTACTTTCTCTATTTCTCACAAAACCACATTTTTCTTTGGATATAGGATACAGCTATATGAAGTAAGGAAAGGCAGCGAATATATTTTTCTGTACTCACCACCATGTTTGTTCCCACACCAGAGTTCTGGATGCTGTGGTTTTTCCAAAACCAAACAGAAAACTCTTTCCACCCCTCTCACGGTGAATGCTAAATAAAAAGGAATTGACATCTACTCGGACTTGCAAAATTTTATTTATATGCAATATTTTATGGGCAGCAGCTGAAGTGATAACTGGGCTTCTGAGTGACAATTAGTAAAAATTCTTGAGTTATGTATGTGCCCTACTAAGCTGCTCTGAGGCCTTGAACGCAGAGAGTGCTGTAATATTTTCAGCAAGGGTATATAGTTAAAATAATGTGGGGTTTCTTTTTCTTTTTATCAAAATCTGAGAAATAACCTGCCAAACTAATCATTCTCTCCCAGGAGTCTCGCGGAAGGCCTGGATGTTAATTGCATTTAACCTAGAACAGCAGAGCATTTTTTTTTTTTATGTATACAAGAACTAATATGTAAACTACTGTTGCACTTTGAAATTACTTTCACTTAAATTCTATTATTCAAGCTCCACAGTGGAATATATCCAGGGTCCATTTCATTAAAAAAGACTAATTACCCTGGAACCGCGCAACATACCCGCCAATCTTCCTCGGTATGGCTGAGAAATGAGCACTGAAGAGATACAGCACCACTGATTTGTCCTGGCATTGCTGAGAAGGCTTTAAGCAAGGCTGCAGTCCAGGCCAGAAATTAAATTCTGATTGGTAATGAAGGGAGAATTCTTTTTTCCCCGTAATAGCAGGAATTTACATGGATTGGCTGACAGCTAAGGCAGTGCAAATACCCACCCTATAATTTCCATTGATAAAAAACAAGCAAGCAAAATGCCATGCTGGAACACCAGACCGAAACACGGTGTACACTTCCACTGTGTGACACGTTAAGATTCTTTATATTTATTTATACAGACAACCTAAAAACTCCATAAATTTTCTGTTGGAGACTCACAATAAAAATACACCTTGTGTAACAAAAATATGAACCAGCAAGCTGATCACAGGGTGGATTGAGGGAGAACAAGCCTGTAACGTTCCTGTAGCACTCTGCCAGATTCCTTGGGTTTTGGAAGCCAGAGGGTGAGCTGCAGCTGGCAGCCCCGACACCAGCCCCCACCAGCAGCAATGCTTGGGAGACAGCGCTGGGGAAGGAAGGGTGAGGGGGTCGCTCTGGATTTTGCACGTAGATCTCCAGAAATTCCTGGTTTTGAACTGTGATTTGGGATTTTTGGAGCCTGCCGGGTCGTTGGCAGCGTTGGTGGGCACTCAGGAAGGGGCTGTGTGGGTCTGTGCCATGTCCCATGGGGGATGGCGATAGGTGAGCTGGGGTAGATGTTGCTTTGGCAGTTGCCAGACATTTTCAGTCTGAAATCTCACTTTTGTTTTGGAGGAGCACTGGAGGAGCTGGTCTGCTCACAGGCATTTCTCTCAGATTCTTGGAAATGACTTGCTTAATTAGTGGTGGGGCAAGTCTGGTCTTTACCAACACTGAAATACTTGTCCTGGTCGGGGCTCCGAAAGGACGATGAAGTGTACCAGTTACACTAGAAACTGCTCCAGATTTAAACAGCTTTTGTTTACTACTGTGGCTTTTCTCCTGATGTCTTTGATGGAGCGTAATAAAGGCATGTTATAGCAGGCCTAAAAGTCTGCTAGTGAGGTCGGACTGAGTGGCAGCAAGGCTGTTAACTCTCCCGGCAACTGGTGGATCCTGAGCCAGGATTTTGTACTTGGACATTTCGTATCTAGAGCGGCAGCGGTGTACCTGTGGCCAAAACCCATTCATGGCCGTGGGAAATATTCCTACTTTGCATGTACGAATGTGTTCAATTTCTGTCCACCAAAGAATGAAGAAACACGCTTATGGGAACAGCTGCTCCCACCTTGCTCAGGACTATGCTGTCCCTGCTCCTGAAGTACCTGGGACAAGTTTTCTCAAGGGGGATGGGTTTTGCACCACAGAAAGCAATTTCCCTTTCCATGCTGGAAGGGCTGGAGTCTGTGGTGGGGTTGGCCATTCACCAGCTAGGGGTCCTTGGAAACCAGCTAGGAAAGAGGAGAAGCAAGGCCGAGGATGCCAGAATTGCAAAGTCCAGGTCCAGGGTGTGTCAGGGTTTGAAACCTGGAGCCCAGCTCTCTGTGCCACCCTCTCACTGCCAGAAGTCATGAAGGGAGGGAGAATAATAATTGTTGCGTCTCACATGTTTATGCATCCATGAATTTGACATAAGAACATTTTCAGTTCTTTTTTTCCTCCCATTGGGATAGTGAAAAATAAACACTTAGCACAAGAAGCAAGCCCATGAACATGTAGTCAGTCTAGTCCTCGAGTAAGGTCCATTAAAACATTGCAAAAACATTAAAGTTCATAACACGATGGTTTGTATTTCATTAGTAAAGTGTTCCTGCCAAAAATGTGAGACCTTTATAACTTGCTAGCACTGAAAGTACAACTGACCTTGTGCTGTACTGTAATAACTTCTTATTCTATAATCCATCTTCTCTAAACAGTTTTGTTTTGTCCTGAATGTGTGAAGTCAGGGAGTTCTGGGGTGCAACTTTGCCTCTGGCTCTTGCAGCAGCTGCAGAGCCCATAGCCACGTCATGCTACATGGGGATGCTGGCTGCTGCTGGCCAGGAGGGCAGGAAAACCGGGCACAGGCAGAAGAAGTTCAGCCTGGAGTGATGGAGCTTGGGGACCACACAACATCCACACAGGTAGTTTGTAGGGCACTAGGTGGTTTGGCTTTGTGATAGGAGAAAGGGATGTGCGCTTTTTGTCACGTGTGGAGACGAGACATGGTGTCCTTCAGGCAGAAGCACAAGGACCCCAGAAAAATGAAATTTATATTCACTGTCTCACGGTGCTTCTATGGAAGGTAACATAGGCTAAACTGTCCTGCTAGTACTGACTAAATTTGCTTCAAAAAGAGGTACTGTAAGATTTATGGGGAGGGCAAAATTTTTGTGCTGTATAAGAACAGGGTGTAGATAAGTCCGTGTCATCCACACTACTTAAATAATAACACTAATAATAATAGTAATAATCAAAATAATGATGGTGACGTTTGCTCATGTGAAGACAGAGGAATACAGGGTGTGTAACTCTTCTAGCCCCTGTCTTGCCAAGGCAGATAAAACAACAATTCCTGTTGCGTTGTCTAGGCAAATCTTGTTATCTTGACAAGTAAAGAGATAGAAGATATTTTGTTAGTAGACCCTATTTTGTAAAATGCTTGTCTGGCAAACAACACAGTGGGATACAATATTCATCTGAAGGCTATGAATGGTTATAGAGATGCCTCGGTGTGTGCTGCACACTCTCAGCTCCATCTAAATAATCTGAATGTCCCGATTCATTGATTTGTGCATTATGCTCGTAAAGACATTACATTTGAACTTGATATGAAATAAAAGGCTTTGGTCAGTCAATACCCTTCAAGAAAGCACTTCAAAGATTTTATAAAAGGGTCGCTGACCTGTACACTGAGATTGGACCTCAGTGGTCCGGGGAGAGCCCTCTCTGCAATTGGTCTTTGAACCTGCCCTCTCCCTCTTTCCCAAAGCACCACACAAAGAAATAACTTATTACAAGTCAGTGTTTTCAACTGTGCATACAAAGAAAAGCATCAAAACAAAGCAGCTGAAATAATCCCCTTTAGAGATGAGATTATGTTTTATTGTTTTTTTTACCGCATGTACAGTACTCAATATTTAGAATGATTGCTCTGAATATGCAAGTTTAGCAGGCTTGTCTTTGCCTGTATCACACGCTTAGGGACCGAGGAGCCCATTTGGGTCCACAGTTCCCAGGATTATAACTTTCTTCAAAAAAGAACATAGAATTTAAGTATCTATATTTCAAGTGGAGCCAGCAAGTGACAAACAATTCACTTGTTGGCCTTGACTAACCACTCTCATGTTTGCCTCAATGCCTCACAGGTTTTGGGGTATTGCTTTTAACCTGAACACCTCCCCACCAAGTGTTACCCCAGGCTGCGTTGGAAGCATCGCTGACCTTGTGCCCTACCAAAATCCCACGCGGGAGGAGCCGTGATGTTTCTGCCACCCCCAGCTTTGGCACTGTGGCACCAGCTTCTGGGTGGCTGAAGTAGAGGTCAAAATTCATCAGCCTAAGTCTTTTCTTTCAGAAAAAAAAAAAAAAGCCAAATATTTGTGAGATTTTGCTAGGTCAGACCGACTGAAAGCCTGATCCGTCTTTGGGGTTACCGAAAAGTACATCAAAAAGATGTAAGGCCATAACGTTCTTTCTGTCCGAGCACGCATGGTCCCCGCTCTGCATGGACTCGGGTGCTGATGGCATCCTTCAGTGAGGCATTTGTACACCACCAAAATGTAGGGCCATTGCTGAGACAAAGGGTTTTGTTTGTAATCAGGATTCCTTTCATGATAACTGTGATTTATAGACATTTCTAAAAGCAGAAGGACTCTGTGCCATTATTTAAAAGGCTAGGCTGCTCAGAGTTATTTATAAATACCAATACAACAGAAACAGTTTCCAACTTCAGGCAGAAAGATACTATTCATCATATAATTCAGTGGGAAAATAACAGATCTGTCGGAAGTGGCAGCAGAAAGATAGCATATTGATGCGGAATTGAATCTCGATAAAACAAGTGGTATTTTCCTCCTTGGAAATCAAATTGCAAAATGTAAAATAAGTAGAAATAAAGAGACAATCGTCCCAACACCATTTTTTCCTGGTCAAACCATGCAAAAAAACCTAAAACTCACAATGGAGAAACTTCCATTTTAGATCAGTTTCTCCTCCTCTCGCATGGTCTATTTATTTTTATTGGTTTGTTTCTCATTAAATCCTTCAATTACTCTGCAGTGTAAAATGGTGAAATTATTGGCATGTGCCACTTTCATCATGTATTTGAGTTTGCTTATTACACTTGCAGAAAATGCTTGAATGGTATTAGGCTCTGCTGTGGATTGAGACAGAGTTAATAAATATTATTTGGTGTTTTTTCCCTGAGAAGCACTGCTTTTCTTGATTGTTTTTTACAGTTGGATTGGGAATATTGATTTATTCACCACTGTTACAATAATTGTATACAAGGAACGAAAAATGCAGAGGTAACATTTCATCAGCTCAAACAGATTAATTAGTTGTAGTAGATTAGGCACAGTGTTACACAGAAAGATTTGCATTTAGAGGAAGAAAAAAGTTGTTTTTTTTTTTTTTAATCTTAAAAAAGGCAAGAGAATTTAATAGAGATGTGATACACTGAGCTGCTTGGCTTATTATTCAATCAGTGTTCCAAATGAGTATTAAAGGGCAACTTTAAATATTAACTCTTCTTTCCAAAATAAAAATACATTGTAATTATGGAATGCATGGTATGGGGAAATCCCTGCTTACCCTACTTGTATACGAAAAGTTAACTTGGTTTTGCATGCTAAATTTAAAATTATACAGTAATTATAAATCACGCTATAACAGAAGCACAGACATTTAAAAATCCGAATTTGCTACCGTGTGTTCTGTCTGCGTGGAAGCAAAGTTGTGGTTTATATTTTTCTCTTTGTGCACAGAATTCAGGAAAGGCTGTGAAGAGGTAAATATTACTATCTTTTGTGTGAGGTTAGCTTGGCCGTGATACTGAAAATTATTCATTAAAGGTTATGAGGCATTAACAAGAGTTTAAAAAGTGTCCTGGTTGTTCCCTATTTGACCCCTTTCTGCAGGGAATTGAAATTTCCCAGTGCTCTGGACCACTGACACCACGAGGGTAATTAAGCAATTTCCCCCAAGGTTTCAAGTTTTAACATCTTTCAGTATTGAAATAGAGAAGAAAAACATTTTTTATCACTCTCACATTCTATAGAAATCTACAGAGAGCTACACAATGGGCCTTGCCTGACATGCTGATTTTCTTTTTAAACCATCTGTTAAATCATCCTGGCTTGCAACATATTAGACATTATAAATGCCCCTAATTTTTCAAAGCAGTGCACAAGGATTCAGCTGCTTGACTTTCAGTTTATGCCGTGCTATCCCACCCCAGCCATTGAGAGACATTAAACATACAGAGCCAGTTTCACAGCTCGGCTAATGCCGCTTTTTTGTCAGCCTGGCAGTGCAGAGCATCTTTCAATCTGGCTTAAAGGGCCACTGGAGGGATGCTCCACTGTCGCAGCATCCTTGAGCGGCACAGAGCTGCCATGGGCCCCCCCGGCCCCGATTCTGGTCCCCTCCTTGCAGCGCTGGTGCCCACGCAGCCCCCGGACCGCTTGGTCCCCGTCGTCCAGCAGCCCCATGATCCATCCCGTGAGTGCCATCTCCTGCCAGTCAGGAGCACCCTGGGGTACGTTCGTGCCAGTCGAGGAGGAGAACCAAAATCTGTTAAATTGTGTTTGCAGCCGGTGCCTGGTGGGGGATTGCAGATCTGGCCCCGGAGACTGATGTTGGGGCTGGGTGAGAGCCATCCCGCAGGGCTGCACGCCTTACACTGGGACTGCGCAGAAGCTGCGGTGCGGGAGGGATGCTCGGGGCACCCTGTGACCTGTAACGCAGGGAGCAGGAGCACCGCGTGAGCCCTTTCCTGCGCCGGTATATTTATCTTCTTCTAACTCTGCTCCAGGTGTTTTGGGTCTTTTTCCCAATCAATTTATCTATTGCGTGAATTATAATTTTCAGATTTGCTGCTGCGTGCCGCCTGAGCCTGGATGCTGGGGGAAAAAAATGCAAGCTACCCCCAGGATCTGTCCCCCCCAGCCGGCAGGTACTGCTTCCTAGTGCAGTGTCGTGGCTTAATCCTCAGAAGTGGTGCAGCCTTGGATCACAAATTAAAGGCCTTGTCAATACTGGGAGACATTAAAAAAGAAAAAAAGGTCAAGGAAGGTTAGGCGTCAGCTATAAAACCACTGGCACTATTCCCCTTAATCTGAGGTGTGGCATGCACTGTTTTTCAGGATGAAAATGTGGAACATCATTATGAAACTGTACATTCTGATTCCTCTGCAACATGCCCTCGGGGATCCCAAGGAAGAATTGACCAAATGATTTCAATGAAGTCCAGCTCGAGAAAGATCAAATCAGATGTTAGTGAGGATACTCAGCCAGCGTCCAGCAGCGTGCAGCAGTGCCAAGTCCTGGCATGCCCTGGGCGCTGGCGAGGCACCAGCAGGCTTTGGTAGGCTCTGATATGATAAATGAAAATCCCCTTCACGTACCACTGTAGCAAAAGATACTGTGCTTCTGAAAATAAGAAAGCCAGGGTACGCGATGAATTTGAAAGTCTCCAACCACGTGCTGGGTGTTTCGGCGAATGAACTTTTATTTACCTATCAAAGTGCCACAATCTTACAAGTGAGTGAAAAAAATGCAGCCACGTTTGCTCCAGCTCCTGCTGCATGGACGGACTTGATTTTTGACCTGATCTGTGGTCTCAGACCCTGGGCCCTGTGCTTAGTTTTTGTGAACGATGCTCACAATGCTCAGCATTTCGTGAGCAGGGGAAGAAGGTGTTTTGGGGAACTCTGCAGCAGATAATCCTCTCTTCCTCCTCCACGTGGTGGATTTATAAACTTTTGCTGAAAGTCTGTTTCATCCCACTGTATTTAACCTTCAGCTGTGTCTTTCTACTAGGCAAGGAACAAAATATTCCAGCTGCTATGAAAGATAATCATTAAGGTGATCTAGCTCCAAAGATCAATAAAATCTCTGCAGGACCCTTCCAGGGTTTCTGTGGTATCTTCAGTCTCATTAAAAATCATATCAAAAGATCCTCTTCGGGTAAAGGGGGATCTGATAATTTCTTTAACATTATGAAGCAAGATTTATTAAACATCGGTTCATCTAAACAGTACTTGGATGAAATAACTCCATAATAATGAAGAGGTTAATATGTGTTTATATATATTTAGGCTGTTACTGAGAATATCACTAATTATAGTAACTAGCAAAAGACTTTTTTTAAAGATGCACACTTCAGAAGATAGATCCGCTCACATTTGTGAAAAATGTTCATTGTTTACCATGTATATATATTTTAATTTTCATTTATAACATAAATAAATCTCAGGGCATTGTGCAGACACGGAGATTGCCCTGTCAGACCTGCAGGTCCTCTATTTCTGGGTCAGCGACAGCATCTTCACACCCGCTCACTCTGACTCACCAGCCAGAGACACCATAATTTTTGCAAGAATAACCGAGAACTGGCTCTCCAGCCTTTTGAAAGGCGCACAGCAGTTTGAATGCTGAGATTCAGGAAAGGCAGTCATAACATCCCCTTCTGCAGCGTATTAAACTGGACAGGAGATGGTACTTTAAATTGCTATTATTTTCTGTAATGCAGAAAGGTTACTGCACGTGTCAGGTCTGTTCTGCTCTGCGTTCTCGGATAAGCTGCCGCAGACTGGGGTGGTTGGTTGACCCAAGAGAAGTTTGCTGCATTGGACTGTTTTTCGATTAAAAGAAATATTAATGGAAGATAGTGAAGAGGAAAGATAGATGCACGCAAAAAAAAAACAGGGAGAACCAAACCCTGCAGCCAAGAATTGGCTTTGCGCTTAGGAAAAACACCTGTCATAACAATTTCTACTCTTATTACACCGTGATAGCTAAATTTGGCCACTGCTGAAAAATAGTTAAAATATAAATAGCATCAAGAAAAAGGAGCCTATGGCTCTGGAATACTCAGCAGGCATATGTGCTTTAGAAATCAATGACATTTTTACCTAATCACTTCTCAAACAAGGCTACATTTTCGATTAAATCTTGTACATGGACACAAGACGCTAGCTGCTTCTCAAGGTAATCAAGTGTTACACTTAAGACACAGAAAAAACCTGTATTTCACTTCTACATCTTCTTTGTTCGTGACATAGCTATAAAATTTCTGCTTTTTCAGCCTTACAACTCTTGCAGCCTTTGGATCTTTTTGCACCTGTGAAGGTGTTTACTCAGCTATGAACACAATTATGACATGCAATAACAGTTGCCTTTCAAACCAGCATCTGGAAAACCAGGGGTAGTGTTGATTCAGACAGTGGCAGAATTTGGAAAGACTGTTAATGATAAGAAGGCTAATTTCTTTCCCTGTGCAAGAAATCACACCAATTAAAAAAAAAAAACCAAAACAATCTGTTTAACATGAGAGTTTTTTTAAGCAATTGAAATACAGTCCCAGCAACTTCTATGAAAATACTCCTTATTTTCATTTATGAACACTGTTCCCTTTCAGTAAATACACACAATGGCTGATATTCATCTGCAAGCTTCAGCTTCATTTATAACAATTACAGAACTGTACCTATGCCAGATTTATGTGTTCATCCTGCTGTTACATCAAAGACAAAATGCTTCAAGGAACACAGTTTGCATCAAGATGCCGAAATATTCAGAGAATCCTTCTGATGGATTTTAGGTGCTTTTAGTTCATGTCAGTAATTTAAGCATCCATAGTATATCCGTAAGTATCCGTAGTGGGAGCACATGCCTGGCCATGTTTCACCAGGCAGGTCCCTCATCCCATGGCAAGTTGTCCCACCACGAGGAGATCTTGTCCTGGAGAGCAATAGGGGCCGGGCAGGTAGTCCCGCCATGAAGAGACCTTGTCCTGGAGAGTGGAAGGGATAGGGCAGGTTGTCCCACCATGAGGAGACCTTGTCTAGGCGAACAGTAGGGACAGGGCAGGTTGTCACACAATGAGGAGACCTTGTCCTGGAGAGTGGCAGGGACAGGGCTCTTGTTTGGGCACTCCTCTGGGGACCCCTTGGGCACCCCCTTGGGAAAAGGTGCCGCTCCAAACCTGCTCGGGTGGCTTCAGAGGAGTGTCAGCAGTCTGCCTGGTCAGTTACTCGCATCACTGCCATTTTTTCTGGATGGAAAAAAAGAAATAAATGCAAATATTGCCAGTGTGAGACAGATGTCTGTCTGAAAGACAATCAAGCCAGGGTCTATAACAACAATGTAAAGATCCTTAATCTTTTGCAGGTTTGTTGGTGGTGTTGTTGTTATTTCATTTTTCATGTTGTTTCATATTTGGAAGTTGGCTAAAAGGAGGAAATGGAGAGGTGGGAGCAAATCCTACAAACTGGGAAATGGGGTGCTCCAAGGAAGGGCCGAAGGCACCCTTCAAACCCATCCCCATTCCCAATGTCACAGAGGCAGCAATTTAAGGAAATACCTTAAAGAGTTGCAGATAGGTGCCTCCGATGGATGTCCCTGCTGTGGAGCTGATCTGAGCACAGGAGCTGCTCTCAAGGACAGGTAAGTGTCACAAACATCAGGAACTGAGCAAATTTTGATGTCCTAAACATTCAGGACTTGGCTGGATTGCTGAGATGGCAACACACATGGTGCTAAGCCCCTGCGCATGTGAGGTCATAACTGAATTCCCTCGAATTACTTAGAAAAAAGAGAAAAACAGGAAATTTCAAAAGAATTAAAAAGAGAAGAAGAATAGACATTGGTCAGTAAAGCAACCGTGAAGAGGATTTAAAAATACAGAGAGGAGTTTTGCCCAGCTGTGTGGGATAAAACTGTAAGTTCAGCAGAACAGAGCAAAGCTGATACGGAATAGTTTTAAATGTCTTTTCCCTCATAACTAGATTATTCAGTACAATGTCATTTGCTGCCACTGACATTTTCTTTAAAGTCATAAAGGCCTACATAGTAATAAAAGGGCTCAGAATAAAATTAGGAATATCATGTATAAATTATCTTTAACCTTAGCTTCATTTGGACTGTGACTTTTTAGACCTGATCAATTTTCATGAAACTATCCACATAAAACTGTGAAAAAATATTTGATCCTTGGCTCTCATAAAGCTCCTGTAACAAGCCTGGTACTTTCTTGATACTTAATAGTGCTGTTGGTGTCTGTCTCTGTGGGCAATTCTATAAAACGGGGGATAATATCTGAGGTTTAACGCAATTTCTCAGAGCATTGTTATGGAAAAGACCCACCCAGATACGTGCATTTTAGGTTGTTTGTACACAGCACACACGTACCAAATTTCCTGCTTAGTTTGAAAAAGCGCACAGGCAACTTCAGGTGTGTGCTTCTCCTCCCAGTTTCTGAAAAACAAGCTCTTGTGAGATTTTTAAGGTTAATTTTTCAGTACAGCCCCTCTGAAAATATTGAACTTGGGGTAGCAAAAGACAGTTCCTGGTATGCTCTGGAAATGGGAAGGGATATTGACTCATGCAGTGTGTCTGATATTTTGCCCAAAAAGTTGTACACTCATATTGTATAGCTCTGTGTAGCATTTAAAAATATTTCCAAAATGATAATGTGCCCTCCAGAGGTACCTGGAGCAGAGGTAGAGGCAGCTTTGAACTGCAGGGCAATGTTTGTCCTCTGCCTGCCAGAGAATTTTTGGCCAAAATATCCTGTGAGCCAAAATCTGTGCTCAGTGGTAGTAGATGGGAAGGTTAATCATGGCCCAAGGAAACAATAGAATATATGTTTTGGATCAATTACCTATTTAAATTAGAGACAGAGTAAAAAGCACCAAGTGGCTCCTCAATGCCCTTATGTTTACCAGGTAAAGGGCTGAAGGTAGTGAAGAATATGCAAGTCTTAATTTCTTTGACCTCTAATAAGCTATTCATGTGTTTAAGGGATACAAAAGAGTGGTACCAGCTGTGGGAAGGGCTGAGCATGATCAGCTGCTCATCATGCTCAGGTGAGTGCTTGCTTTGGGGGAAGGTTCAGCATGGCTGCAAGCAGAGGGGAGCATCAAGACTCCTGTGTCTGGTTGGGGTGCAGAGGAGAGCTGCTGGGGGGGATCCATTCCAAAATCACTACATTTCCCTGGCTCCCTCCTCTGCCCTTTCAGCCTGGATGGACACATATTGGATCTGAATAGATGTAGGTTTGCTCCTGAAGAAAGTAAAGTTGCTTTGAACTTTGTATCTGGAAGCGTAGGTAGGTAAAAATGCTCTTTTCAAGGAAGGTTCTGAATTATGTCCTCCTGAGCCCTGGTACTTTCTGCTGTCTGACTGTCACTGTAATACACCTTGCTATGTTTTGTTCTGTTCTAAAATGAGAATTAATGAAGAGCCGGATAGTAAGCTGTCCAGGTTAACCTTTTCTCATGTGTGCCATATTTTATGTACTAGCAGAAATATCTGTGAGTTGTGTATTTGGAGAGCTTGATGGCAGGATAAAAGCCAAACACTAAGCACTGTTTTTATCTCCTGGAAAAGAGATTTCTAACAGAGAAGAGGAAAGGCACAGAACGGAAATTAATTTCATGTATATCTAGGTAGAAAATGGTAATCATGTGTTTTTGAATCTCTCTGAAGTCTGTCATACTTTACCACATATTCCTGTTCAGAACAAGGCACGGTGTTGTGGCTGAAGGACTGGCCTTAGGCTGAAGCGATTGCCGTGTCTGATACCATGTGCTGTGTGGTCACGGGCAAGGCGCTTGGTCTTGCTTTGCTTCAACCTTTGCTCTCCACCTGGGAAACAGGAGCAGTGCACTTAGCATGGTTAGGCTCATTAGTGATGGCAAAGCTGTCCGGTATCGTGCAGATGTGGGCACACAAAGATGTAGAAAAATGGGCCAAAGAGGTAAAGAGGAGATTTTGTCTTACAAGTGAAGGTCAGAAGTATTTAATTTAGCCCATACCACTGGGCAGGAGGATGGAAGGGAGGCTTTTCGTTGCAGGGCACACATGTTGTTCGGTGTCCTCACGGGACAAGGTTAGTTATGCTTCTTGCAG
>Ga0181612_181899_pt1 | contig 14072 bp, 8 predicted proteins | sample HoacroProtozoa21_FD_119630 | JGI IMG/M metagenome (GOLD analysis project Ga0181612, IMG submission 119630) | Hoatzin crop microbial communities from Cojedes, Venezuel. Combined Assembly of Gp0051906, Gp0051904, Gp0051908
AAGGTTGGAAAAGATCTCTAAGATCGTCAAGTCCAACTGTTAACCCAACACCACCATGCCTACTAAACCATACCCTGAAGTGCCACATCTACACATTCTTTGAACACCTCCAGTGATGGTGACTTCACCACTTACTTGTTCAACCTGGTCCAATGTCTGATCACTCTTCCAGTAAAGAAATTTTTTCCAATATCCAATCTAAACATCCCTTGATGCAACTTCAGGCCGTTGCCTCTCATCCTATTGCTAGTTACTTGGGAGAAAGGCATGGGTGGGAGCTTGTCCTCTCCATTTCGTTCCTCTACTATAGACTGACCTCTCTACACACTTTTTTTCCAACAGAAGGAATAGGAGCATCTGCTTCAGACAGGAGTCCTGGAAGATCCTTAATCCCCTGGGGTGCAATACATCACTCATCAAAAGGTAAGCCTAGTCATGAGGCCAAATAAAGACAACACTACGGCAGCAGTCAACACCAATTTACAGCAGATTCAGCAAGAGCTGCTAAAAAGTGTGCAGGATATGATATCCAAACAAAAGATAGGCCAAGTAATGGCCAAGTAAAGAAGAAAATCTATTTCTCCTGCTTTATGAATATTGCACACACACACACACACACACACACTCTCTCTCTTGTCATCACCATCCATGCTTTTCCAGCTCTTCCCCAGCTTGCCCACCAAGCACTCCCTCTAGCCCCGCAGCTTCCAGTGCCTTTGCTCAGACGCTCTGGTCATTTACACCTGGCTCGTCCTTCAGCCTGCCTTTTTTGGTCCTATCCCAGCGACGCCAGTTCTCAGTATCCCAAAACAAGTTTGTCACCAAATCGTAGTCTCTTCCATTCTGTGTGGCAGTAGCAGGGAAGATGGACCCCCGAGAGCAAAGGGTGTCAGTCTTCCTACTCCCCCATCCTACATCAGAAGCTTCCTGTCCTTAGCAAGAACAGCACTGCAGCATGAAAGCAATCCTGCAGATGTACTATTGAGGCTGGAAAGTCAAACACCACCGCAGCGGGAAAAGCCAAAATGTGGGTTGTGGAAGCAGCAGTCACTGGGCCGGGTGTCTGCGGGTGTAGTGACCCCCGCCTTGCGCCCCAGCCCCGGCAGCACGCACTGTTCTTTCTCGGAGGGCTCTTCCTTCCCTCAGTGCGCAGGGTAGACAGTGCTGAGCTAGTAAGCAGCTATTTATTTTGCTTTCTTCTAGAGGTTCTGCGTGTGGCTCTATGACACATTTGCTGCATATTCCAAGCCTGCTCTGAAGATAGCCCTTGTTAATTCCCTCCTGAGCTTTTCCGTGGCATTTAGCAGCGCCGTGCTTGTGCACCTCTTAAATACTAATTCATTTACTGCCATAGCACAACTGTGAGGGGTTTTTTAATTTCCGTTTTGCATGTGGAGAGCTGAAGCGCATTGAGATTAGGGTCCCAGTATTCTGCTAATGTGGGGTGCCCATTTCCCAGTGCTGAGGGTCTGATTTTGCAGAGCACTCCACATTACATGGCAGCTTGTGTGTTCAAAGCGCTTGTTCCATTGATTTTTGTTGCAGGTGAGTGCTGATTATTTCTGGAAATTAGACTCCAGAGCGTGTAACTTGGCAGGCTGAAAATAAGCAATGTGCAGTCTCACCATCTGTGTGAAGTTTGGTTTAAGTGACTTGGCAGACCAACGCAGAGGCTCGCGGAGAGAGGCAGAGCAGGATCCGCTTCTCCAGGGCTGCACCCAACAGGCTTATCCCAAGGATCATTCCTGGGCTCGATCAGCCCTCCTCCTAAACATCCCCATTTGCTTGCCCACCAAGTGTGTTTCCCAGCCCATCTGTATCCAGTCCTTTATGCCTGCCTCATCTTTCAGTCTGCCTTGGGGCTCCCATCCCACTGACCCAGTTCGCAGTATCCCAGCTGGGTTCACCACTGAATCCTCATCTCTCCAGTTCTCCTGCCAACAGTGGGCAGGAGGCAGCCCCAAGAGCACGGGGTGTTGGTCTGTGTAATCCTGGCTCCACGTCTTGCTTCAACCTGGCCTAGTGCAGGGAAAGTTGTTGTGATCACAAGTAAAAGTTGTAATTACAAAAACCCTCTGCTCCCCATGGCCTAGACAGGAGATGCACATTGTGGGCGTTGAACCATCAGCCCGAGCTGAACAAGTTTATTTATTCTGGGAGGCCAAGCTAAAGCATGAGGCAATCCTCAGGGTCATTAAATGCTAAAATTAAATATGTTTCAACAGAGCATGTGTGAACTCCCTTTTCAAAGGCTTGTAACTCAGCCAGATGTAGGTGGCTTTTTCACATGGCAACAAAAGACATAAGCAGTGTAAAACCATTTGTTTTATGAAGTGTCATGTCTCTAATCTAAACTACTAAACTTTTGGCAAATTTATAGCCAGCTGAAGACATAATTTACAATGCAATATTTTAGCCAGCCTGAACAGCACCCGTTCTGGCATTCCCACCTCCAGCCTGTGTTTCTGCACCTATGCACTGGTCACTGGTAATTGAGTGCTGTAAACAGATGAGAACCAGGCAACTGATTTCCTGCCTTGTCCCAGGGGACCCCCAGCACCAAGCTACCAGTCCCTCCCATCCTTGGTTCAGCCATGGCTTTGCAACTCTGATCTCCTCCTTGGCTTCTCTCGCTCCTGGCTCCTAAGGATACTCTGCACTGTCTCCCTGGCAGCCTGCCTGGGACCTGCTAATGTGCCACATTCACTGGCTCAGTTCCATTTCTCTCTGAAATATTAGCAAAATTCCGGTCAAAAGCTGTAAAACTGTTCAGCAGCTAATAATCTACATTGCTAGATAATGCATAGGTTACATGATATGCATGTCCCTGGGACACCTGCTTTACTATCAAGACATGTCTCATAGTCTGCATATAAGGGAAATATTTCCACAGAAGCATTCAGAAGTTTTCCGTTTTTTGAAATAATTCATAATAAAATAGTGAATATAAACCTTGCACCATAGGTCTCGCATATTATAGAGTTACTTTAACTGAAAGTTTACATGGAGTCTTTCCCTCTTTCCCCAGCACATGTGGAAAAGCACCTCAGGTACAAGTAGGGCAATCCAGGTGCCATCCATGGACAGTGAGAAGTTTTCACACATTTTCATAGTGATTTTTATTTGCTGGCATTTTACTACTTCTGCAGTAAATTGGCGCTGACTGTGAACCGGCATAAAACATTACCCATAAAAGCAGAAACATATGGCGAAGGAACATTAAGGTCACATCAAGCATAACAACTAGAAAGGTCTGCCTTGCACAACCCAGCTGGGCATATGGAAGAACCAGTCTGAATAAATAAAAACCTTACATACGTCACCCCCACAAATGGCCCCTTTTGGATCTAAAACTGTTCCAGTCGGCTTTAGTATTTACCAGTGGTCATACCCTTCTTTCTGTGAGCAGGATCCCATTTCTGGGAACCAATATTTAGTTTCAGCAACAAGTTCATTTGAAGATCAGTCCTCTTGAAAACACACACATCAGGAGGCAACAATGGCAAACCCAAATCTGTACTTTAAAATCCTTTCACTCTGTTGGAGGACGTAAAAAGCCACATGCTCTGACTCAACAATGTGGGGCAACGCATTCCAACAGGTTTTTTCACTGCATTTTCAAAATGCCTAACATGGAGGCTCTTGAAGACCACTAGGCAGGTGATCGCATCTTTAGGTGCTCAAGTTTCTAGGTCACAGCAGGATAAGTTAATGGTGTCTTGATGCATGAATTGTACATTTTCACAGTTAGCATGCTTGGCTTTGCTTTGAAAGTTTTACCCTAGCTCTGAATTTCCTGAGTGTCTACTGAGCTTGACTTGGTGACAGTAATGTTCTTGCAACCCATGTTATCCTAAGAATAATTTTAACACCAAATTTGATTAAAGTTATTCTTAATTAAACTTTGATGAAATAAATTTGATTAAACAGCACAGGTTGTTTGGCTAGAATATATATGTAGCTGTTCGTTAGGTAAAATTTCCTTTCTCTACGGGGCAATTTTAAATTGCACTAGGTTTTCAGACCTGTTTGCACTGACAGCAGGTTAAAAGCGAGTGCTCTTTTGATGCCTGGGAGGGAAGAGAAGGAGCAGTCAGCTCCCAGGCTGTGCTTGGTGACTGCACGGTGAACAAGCAAAGGCAGCGAACAGTTTTTGTCACTTCAGCTGAAGATCAAGTTCAGACATCAAGAAGTGATCCAGATGCAGCTGCAGAATGGCAGATCTTGTAAAGAAAAGCAAGTCGCAGGGAGGCAACGTGCTACTGCAGGTTACTTACTGCTGCTGGACCCAAGTGTATGAGTAGTGTGACACTGGGGAAAAAAGAAACTCTTCAAAGAGCTGAGCTCCTTCACACCTTCCCCAGCCACTGGATCTATCTCTCAAAGTGGGGATGCTCACTCACTGTTGTTAGGTACCCAAATAGCTACAGGCATGCTCATCCCACTGTGGCTGGCAAGAAGACTACGCCCTATTGGCACGGTGATATGTCGAGAGCAGTCTCTGACTCTTTAACTGCTAGACTTCACCATCCGCCATAACTATTCATTACACTGCACACCCAGATAAAACCTCCAGCTGTTCCCAAAAACAACAGCTCATCAGCAAAAGCCAGCACTAGTGCCTAGGGCAAATGCTTCGCTTTTGTATTAGCTCCCTGTTGATCAAAGCAACCCAAGGCCCCTTTCTGACCATCAGGGCTCGCAGAAGGTTTGGCCACAGCTGAAATGGAGGTGATTTTCTTCCCTGCGCTCCAAATTTTCACACCACTTACATAGCTCTCAAATGCCATAGCTCCTAGGTGACAGGCTCCCTGTGCGGATGCAGACGGTTCAGAGGAGACAGCCCAAGACAGGGGAAGCTTGCTTTGCCATTGCTACTCCCAGGATTGTCAAACGGATGCGACCAAGCTCTTGCATTGAATGGACTTTGCTATTACTGCATTCATGCTGGTTTGCGTGTTTATTACCTTGCCCATTTCAAACTTCACTGAGCTGAATCTTAATAAACAGATATATTCTGAATGGATTTTTGTTATTGTTGTCTTCCCTCCCCCCCACCCCCAGCCATTAAAACTCATTATGTGGAGTCATCAGCTGTTTTGCTTTGTTTCCCATCTGTTCATACAGTACTTGGGCTCTGGGATATTTCCCAGGGTGTGAGATAATACTGCAGATGGGAGTGCAATTTCCACTGTTTTGATTTTGCCCCAGTGGGGCTTCGTGTGGCCACTGGTGGAAGAATGACAATTGCGATGGTTTTGATTAAAGATTTTCCATATTATAGAAACTTGTCAAACATCAAGATTTTCAAGATCACGTTGCTAACTAGAGTCAGTGGCAGTTTTTTTCTAAAAGGATTTTCAATCTTTTCCCCATATACAATGCCTCCATTCTCTGAAGTAAACAAAGAGTTTTTTTCAAGAGCAAATATTGTGTGATTTCTAGTCCCAGTGAAAAACCACCCCTGCATGTGATTGGGGAGAAAAAGTTCCTGTCCCCTTGCTGCTAAGGGAAGCAGAAACTGGAACCTAATGAGACTTTGAGGGGCCCGTCTAGTCTCCTGTGACTGCTGGAAGCCACCTCACGTCAGACTTTCACTTGTGTGTCAGTTCGGTTGTCGTATTGACAAGCTGTTTCAGTAACTCACTCCTCTGACAGCTAGCAAACCTCCTATCCTAATTTGCAGCCAAAATATACTTTGACCAGCTTACATGCATTTGATCTCATGCCCAAGTGGTCCTTTTCCTTGAATAGCTTTTCTTTCTCCCCTGTTTTTATTCCCTTCTGTATTTGTAGAGAACAGTCACATCCATTTCAACCTTTGCTCTGCGAGGATAAATGAACCGCTCTCTTCTATAGCTTCTTGCTGTAAAAATACACTCTCCGGTCTCCTCACCATCCTCACAACTCTCAGGTGAACTTGTTTCAACTTATACTCATCTGCTCTGGTGACAGGAGCCAAAGCACTGCTGTCAGTCCTGAAGCCAACATAGGGGCATGTACCTGCTCCAGCTTCACTCCCTCCCACTGCTGCTTGGTGCTGCATTTTCCCCTGGTGTGCATTTTGAGGCTTATTTTAATTTTCAGGTGTTGACTTCAGTTTGGTCTCAGGCACAACTTCATATTGTTCCCTTTCTCCCTCTCTGGATTCATTTTCTAACGTAGATTAAGTGCCTGCAGAGGTGTTTTGTTCAGTTATTCACTGATTCCATTTCCTGGCATTTTTCTTTCAAATCTGTAATTCCTGCATTGATTTCTCAGCATCTCTGCTACTAAAATTCTGTAATTGTTAGACACTGTATTTTGAGTAGGTTGTGCCCAGGGTGAGCTTCTCTCTAGGTGTAGGGCAGCAGTCTCTGAGAGAGGCCTCTCTTGCCAGCTTTGCCAGGTCAGCAATTTTCTGACTCAGAGTTGCTGTCATTTGCACTACAGTATTTCACAGGGACATTTCTCTGCGGTCCCAGTGCGAGACTCCAAGCTATTCCAGCAGTACCAAGCTCCAAGATTAAGAAAGCTTTCACGCAGCCCTGGCCCAGTGGTTGCTCTAGTGAGGACCTGCTTGCATGGTGCCCGCAGAGCCCAGAGGGGCAACCCCCAACCCTACGCCCTGTCCTGCAGCAGAACGGTGCTCCAGGGTGGGGGGGGGTGAAGAACCACCATCCCCCAGCCTCTGGGGTAAATCCACCTCTCGTAAGCACTGCCCTCCCCTGCAGCTGATTACAGGGCAGGTGAACCTGCAGGCATATCTGGGCAGTCAGAAAGGCGAAGACCCATAATTATTCAACAAGGCTTTTCATCCTTAAATTACAGAAACCCAAGAAGGCTCAGTCTTCATATGCTTACCCCTTTCAGAGGAATGAATGTGCTGAAGAAAGGGTCAGCCACAGTTTAGTTAAACCAAACATTTCAGCATAGAGAAGTTTACAAAATTACTATGTTTACTCAGGAGTTTAAAGATTTTTACACTGTGCGTGGAGGAGGAGGAGAGAGATTTTTAACAGAAGTACAAATTTGCTTTAATAAGGGAAAAATTAATATGACAATTGTGGGGGAATTATATTTAAGATGAAGACTAATGCTAGGAGATCACCTATGCCTAATATAAACCTCCCTGGAGTATCCACGAATCTCTGCCATGGCCTGAAACTCTGTGGTTGTGTTGATGAGATGGTTGTAGGGATGTATGAACCAAAAGAGGCAAGGAGGGGGGTTATATAAAGACAGGTAATGCTGATAGAAGTATGTAGGTCTTTCAATAGGCTTTAGATATAAATCTGATCTAATAAATCTAATAAAGCACACAATTATGCTTCCTAAGCGTAGGCTTTTACCTCAAGTTAGGCCAAAACGTAATTTCAGGGGAAGAAGAATCAAAGCAAATACTCATAGGGGAAGATCTATTGAAGCAGTGAACTTTTCACCTCTAACAGCTAGTAATGACCACAGGGTACAAGATCAGATGGTTCACTTAACCGCCAAGTAACAAAATTAGGCTAAAAGTTAGATCTAGTCTGCCCAGAGGCAACATGACAAATTAGATTCATCCACTCGCCGTATTTGTATTAATGTACTTTTGTATTAGTGAACAGATTACAAAAGAAGGCTTTGCCTTGAGGCAGGGTTTTCTGGCACTGAACTCATTTTCAAGCTGAGGTTCTCCCCTGAGGGCACTATAAGACCCTTCCTCCTTTGCAGCAGAGGATTTGATCCTCAGCAAAGATTTACCTGTGAACAGCTCTTAACTCTTCAGACCTTTGAAAACTGCAGGTGTCTTACTACAAATCTATACAAATTGTGCACTCCCAATATACATGTTTTAATAATAATGGAATATTTAGTTAGCATCTTTCTAAAATCATTCAGTGTGTTTCACCGCTAATATTTTCTTAAAAAAATTATTAAATCAGCTCTCTGGGACAGGCTCTGTAAACTCATCCTGGCTCCCAGTCTTGGCTGGCCGTCAGTAGTGAGAACTGCTGACTATGCAGAAGGCCACCTCTCTTGATGCCTTGGCTGCAACACTGCAAAGGGTCGTAGCCCTTCGGTCTCGTGGCCCTGAGAGTTGTGGGGCTCACAGCACTTCACATCAGTTGTACGTGTGAGTGTTTCCAGCACGAGGCTTCACACTGCAGCTGCAGCAGCGTGGCACCCCTCTGACCTGGGTAGGGAGCTGTGAATCAACAGTGCATTTCTTTTCCCTCTGAAGATGAAAGACTTTGAAAATTAACTGCATGACGTTATGGCTTGTCTGTGTTGTCAGCTTTGATTTTGCTGTGACAAAATGACGGCCGCTCTCTGTCACACAGAGTGACACCGTGTCTGCGAGAACCTCACTCGCCAAGTGGCAGCAGCGAGTGGAAGCATCGCTGCGACCGGCATGGAAAGCAGCTTCACGGAGTGCAGCGCCGAGGGTGAGCCATGTGCAGATGTCACACTCCTGCCAGGGAGCCCACCCTGCCATCGCTCTCTACAGCTGGTGTTGGATCTGCTGAACCACCCACAAACCTGTGCCAGGTATCCAACCCTCCGCACCCATCCCGCCAACCACTGAGGGTGATACTCTCAAGAAGTGTAATTTAACGAATTCAGAGCTGAATGCACAGCCACTAGATCTAAAATCAGAGGTCTTAAAAGAGCGGCTCTGCCACCTTAGCAGGGCTGGACAGAGAAAGCAGGAGCAGAAGCAGTGGGAGGAGACTAACGCATTTCCCTTTAGAGGGCAGTGGTGTTCATCGTACAAAAGCTGCATTTCTGAGGAGGTAAAACCCTTATTGTTAATAACTGGGGTCAGCAGCAGTAAGTAACAGGGACCAGCACCGAAGTAGTGCTGCTGGGCACTCCACGACGTACTGAAGAGCGCCTCACTCTGAGATACTTTCTGTAATGCTCTGTGCAGTGGGTCATTAATATCCCCTTGTTTTCCTTCATAGTAATCAGACAAGCAATTACGGTTCCACAGAGAGGTTTCCTTCCCCCTGCCACACCGCGGATGCAGTCCAGGGTGAAGCACTCCTTGTCATCTCTGTTTTCCAAATTACGGCCTCTCTCCAAGCCAGATGAGCCCTTCCTGCTAGGTTTATGCCAAACCGGTTTGGAAAGACAAATAAGAGACTATTTCAAAGGCAGTACTAACCTTTTCATGGGTTTGGGCGAGGCCTCCCGCTCCAGGTTGGAGGACGCGTGCTTCACGTGCATGGCGTTGTAGGAGGTGTGGGTGTACTCGTTTTCGTCACTGTAGTCAGGACCAAGTAACGTTCGAGCCCACGTCCCCATGTCGTACGGAGGAAGAGTCCCCCCAAATTCAGAGGGCAGGCATTCAGGGTGTATTAGCTGGTGAAGGCTGTTCAGGTTGTTACCATGAAGAAAGATCTTTGATAAATAAAAAGAGAGTTCAAAGTCATCAATGATTCCTTACTTCATTAAGTACAGTAATAACAACACTAATGAGGTGTGGAGCATCATTAGTTGACGCTGCAATTTCAGGTGGGAATTTCTGAAGCACTCAGGACAGATTTGGGCAGGTGGGAGCAGGGGGATTAGCTCTGGGGCGTGCAGCTGAAGGATTAGGCTGACACTGTAAACACTGCTGAAAGCACCAGTTTGCTTGCTTTTGGCATATGGCACTTTCACTTTCTTAAGTACCAGATCAGGGAAAGTGGAAGTTGGGGATAATGACAGATTATTTCTACTGTAAGAGGATAGAGGCCTGTACGAAGAGCGGTCAGAAGAAAAGGGAGATAGTGGAGCTCTACTGAAAGAAGATGTGAAGAGTAGATCCTCAGTGTCTGAGAGGGCAACCCAGCCCTGCAACCAGGGACTGATGTTTCCCAGGGGTGCACCAGGCTGCATAGCCGCTTTGCACTGCTTCAGAGACATTTGTCTCTCCAATCCCTCTTTGCTACCCATGTCCTGCACGGTCAGGCACACCTCAGGGTGGGCTCTGGGACCTCCTGAGGTGATTCAGTGGTCATTTGATAGACTGCAGAGGACAAACGGCTAAGCTGACTGCAGGAGCACAGTTCATATAGGTTTCAGTGGAGAAGACCTTCCTTTTCTGCAGTGTGAGCAAACAGCCTTCAGGCATGGGCATTTTTTGTGGAAACAAGTGGGTCACCGCCATGTGAAAACAGTCCACTTGCTGAAGGAATGAAATAGGAAATTTTACTCCTACAAAAAGAGATGAGCTGAAGTTTCCCTCACTGCAGGTGACTTCAGCCAGGCCTGATAATGCCTCATGTTGTGAATTCTCTCTATCCCTGAGCATGTCCCGTTAAAATGTATCTATGCTTCGTTAGTGATAACAGTTCTGGTCCCTGACTGAGTTATTGATTCAATCCAGACCATTGCAAACTCTAAGTTTTAATAACAGCAACAATTCTCTGAGGCCATATGAAAAATGCAGAGAGGAAAAACGAGGAAGAAAGCAGGCAGCTACTCAGCTCCGGCTCTGCAGATTCCTATCCCCCCTGGCCCCGGCTAATTACCCTTTTCCTTGTCTTGTCTTTGAGGAACGGTTTGATTAGCGTGTACAGGGCATGGATGTACCAAGGCTGGTTGACAAAATGGACTCCTCCAAAACGGGCAGGAAAGCTGTCCTACAGAAAGAAAGAAAAGGAAGGCAGTTAATAGATGGAGTGCTTTAGCTCGGCGGTCAATAGGATGAAAGTCAGAGGACGAAGTCTGCCTCTTCCCATCTGCAAACGAGCACTGGGCTTGCTGGGAGGGGGGCAGGAGGGAGATGGAAAAAGAAAGAAAGATGCCTGGAAATGTTTGCATCAGTTTCCTCTGCTAGCAGGCACAGCCCCTGCTCGCCCTACACACACTAACGCATCAATTGCCGATGATTTAGAGTAGGCTCTCCAGCCACTTTGCCTGAACATTTTTTAACTCCGTCAGGGCATCTGACTGGGCCGGGATGGGGAGTGAGAGGGGGTTGATGAGCACCGCTCCCTCGAGGGGAAGATTTCGAATTTCTCATTGTGCGGCACAAGGGAAGCCCCCGGTTCCCACGCACATTGCTGCACAGAGCTCACCTTTTCACCCTTTGGCCTCCCAGCCTCCCCCCTGTTAAAATCATCATTACAATGGCTGACCTTTCGGGGTGAGCGAGCAGCATATTATGGGGAGGAGGATGGGTGGGAAACGCTGAAAAGTGAAGGTGTAGGGAGAGCGCACCATGACAGCACCATGGAAACTGCCGGAGCACAGTGCTGGCTGCCAGGCTGTGCACAAACACCCTCGGCATTAGCATGCAGGTAGCGTCCCGCCGGGGAGGTGTCTGCGATCGCGTCCCACTCCGCTCAGCCACCGTGGCACGTTTAATAAAAGAGGAGGTTGCTGGCATGCCTTTAAAGGTTATTGAATATTGTGACGGGCGTTTTGTACCTACACTCTCATCTAACAAATGAGTCAGTCAGTCAGGGAAGAGCCCAGGATTTTTTCGCTTGCATAAATCACGGGATGACCTCTGCTCCTGTGTGCAAATACGCTTCCAGCGAGAGGAGAGGAGCCTCTCCCTCCCCCGTGAAGGGAGATCCTGACGAAGCGGTCCTCATCCTGCCAGCACTGCTAACCCCTGCGGCTCAGCCTGTAAAGGCAGAGCATAATCAGGTCTCCTCCTTCAGGGCTTTGGCTCCGGGACTCAGACAGGTTCGTTCCCCCCACAATTAGCGTGGGCTATCCTAGGGCTTTCTCTCACCTTCCTCCACAGCATCAGAGATTGAGAACAGCTGGTGAGGATACGGGGTGGATTTGGGAGATGATATGGAAAATCTCCTTATACACCTGTTTGGTGTAGCTTCTGTGCTGCTTCTAGGTCAATTTTTTTCCCAGATTTAGCAATATGTAGGTGTCCCACCACCTCCTACTACCCAGGGCAGATTGGCAGGGCTCTCTACTCTCTCTAGCACTGGTCACGAATCGCCCCAGCAGTCTCTTAAACCCTACTCAGGTAATGTTAGTGAGCAGCCACAGGCATTAATTGATACCTTTTTCTTTTGCTGTACAGTAGTGTAAGCTGTGTACAACTTGGACACATCGGTTGGCCTGAAATCTTTGCAAATTTCATTATCGGGTGCTCTGTGCAAGACTAGTGGGTAGCCAGGCCAGCACACAGGAGGCCAAGTAGTGTAACATAACAGGTGATCCCATTTTAAATCCCAGAAATCTAGGAACTAAACTTTTTAAGGATGGCATGTGCTCCTCTGAGGTGTTCAGGCAAGATAAAGATGACTGTGTTTCTGTTGCTGCTAGAATATTCCGTAGAGTTTAGGGATGCAGCTCTGACTGATATAAACGACTGCAGTGCTGCAGATTGCAGTGACTTCAACTGGGCTGTGCTGAGAAACAACTGCAGAGAATCTGAGCCCACCTAGAAAAAATATTGACCAGCAGAGGTGTGAACTGAAGCCCAAAGTTATTTTCTACCCTGTGATAACTTAAAATTGGGTTTTAAAGCAGACCAGAGCCAAAAATGCCCATCTCATGCAAAATTCACATATTCATTTGCTATCCTCCCACACAGGAATGAAAATTTGAAGATTTGAAACTTTCCATGGAATACTCTAAAAAAAACAAACAAAAAAACAGAGGAAATATTGGACTTTTCCATATTTGCCATCTTTTCTTTTTTTTAAATTCTGTATTTGTCAAGACAGCTGCCATCCCACAAGCTGTATCTCTAAAGGAGAAGTTCTGGACTCCTTTGCTCTTTGGGGCTGAGATGCCACTGCTACCCCAGGTTGTACCATAGCAGCATAGGTCAGTGTAGAAGATAAAGTCTGAGTCTGAAGCAAAGGACAGTAAAGAAAAGAGAGATGGGAAGACACAGATTTACATTGACCCAAAAAAGAAGAATTGTTTTGCATTCTCACTGGAATGTACAGATGATACTAATCACAGTCTTCAGCGAGAAATGTCAGTCAGACTTCATTTCCAAGGAGGAAAGTGGTTGTTTTAGATGATGTCTACCAGCCTTGATACCACATTATCCAGAAAGGTCTGAATGCTGAGGATTGTAGGAACCAGAGGCTTAAACTGGCAGATTGCCTCTGCAAAAGGGTGACTAAGGAGAAGGATGTACTTTCCTACATACAAAATTAATTTTGTGTCCACCCAACATAGAGTGTTCAATCCGTAAACTAGATACTGTTTGGTACATCAGTAGATTAAGTGTTACAAGAAAACCCTTCTTATAAGGGTTTTATTTAAAGGCAATTTCTTTCTTTTCATTCTGAAGGTACACCTGAAAATGCACAAAGACCCTTGAAAAGGCAACCTGATGGCAGGGAGGAAACAACAACCAAAGCACATTTTTTTGTGAGTTACTTTTTGCTGGTTTTTTTCCTTACCCTATTAAGCACAATAAGCTCAATTTGACCTTCATCCCTCAGTCCACCTGCATTTGTAAGGCTGTCAATTAGAACAAGGACAAAGACATAATTTTTTTTTTTTTTAAACCAAAGAAATTTGATATGGGAATCATCCAGACACTGTTTGGAACCGCAACATACCAATTTTACAGAAGTCCCTAATTAGAGCAGAGCTGTCTTGGAAAGAAAAGCTCCCATCTGGAGGTCTGCCTTGCGCAGTTCCAGGAAGATGTATGAGACCTTTCCCACACCCCACTTAGTGTCTCTGCTGCTTTCCCTGGGGCAAGGTGAAAGTAGCTGAAATTGATTTTCTGCTGGAGAGCTTTTGCTTTTAGGAATACTCTTTTGATTTCTCATGTCTTGTGATTCCTTGGGAAGGTGTATTTTATAATGAGGAACATTTTTTGGAGCCTATGTGAAAAGGACCCTGGGATCATGGAGCCTTTTCTTAACCTGATTTCTTGTTAAAAATATCCCGTTCTGGGGATATATTTACATCTTATTCCAATGGCATAAAGAAAATATAGCACGCAGGAATTGGTCTAATTATTTGTGGGCACTACTGTCATTTTTTCTGAAAACCAGGTTGGACATATTAGCACGTTACTCAGAGATGAAATTGCAGCATGAATAAATACATCCAACCCAGTGCTAATCTAGTTAACTTGCTACTCAGCAATAGCAGGGAAGAAACAGCGAAAG
>Ga0181612_140520_pt1 | contig 14071 bp, 6 predicted proteins | sample HoacroProtozoa21_FD_119630 | JGI IMG/M metagenome (GOLD analysis project Ga0181612, IMG submission 119630) | Hoatzin crop microbial communities from Cojedes, Venezuel. Combined Assembly of Gp0051906, Gp0051904, Gp0051908
ATACGGAAGCTATTCTACATTTTTTATCACCTTGTTGCCCTTCTCTAAGTCTTTTCTGCTTTTTTCCACACCAAAAACTAAAAAATATGCCTATATGCGATACAGTCTAGTGAAACAGACACTGCTGTAAAAAGAGACACATAGGGATTACTAGAGAAATCAGGGACAACTTGGCAATGCTAACAGTTAAATTAATACTTCATCTTCTAATAAGATAAATATAATATAGAGCTAATTCTGCTCAATATTAATTCTAACAAAACATCAGCTGTCAGTCAAATGTCGAGGTTAAATCCAGTGTGGATGCGATACATCTCGAACACTGAATCTCAGCTTTCTCTTACATATTTGTATATATTTTCTGAAAAATAATGTGACTGTGTGGGAGCTCTTGGGAATTAAAAAAATGGTATTAGAGAATTTCACTTCACCAGTGATGAAGCTGAAAAGTGCCCATATAAATTCTAAGCCAGCTAATAAGTTAATTAAAGCATTTTTCAAGAAACAGAGAGCAAAAGACACACATTCAAAAAAGTTCTTGATGACAGCACCTGAGCTTCTCCTAAATACCTATATTCAGTAGCAAGATATCTGCCTTTATTTTACCACTTAAAAAGATTTGCCCTCATCGCTAAAAATAAAGCAGCATGAGAAATAAGGTTGTGCTAGATTGAAATGACCTGTGTATACCTGCTAACTTGTGATTTTCTAGCAAGTTTCAAAAGTGGTACTTTCCTCAAAGCTGTAGCTCTTGAAACCATTAAATAAAGTGTTTGCAATTTCCTTGGTTATAGCCTGGAAGCACTTAAAATCTCAAAAGGCATAAGAAAATAGGCATATAAATGAAATCTGTAACTCTAACAAAACTTTTGTGGGTTTTTTCTTTTTTTTTCTTTTTTTTCTTTTTTGAATAAACATGGCACCTTACATGTTTTAAACAATGTGGTGTTCACAACATCTCAGAAAACTGAACGGTTAATTCTGCTCATTTCAACCCATCCAGGGATGTGACACAGTGAACTGTGGTGCAGAAATCCCTGCATCATAGGTGAGCTGGCTGTGGATGTTCAAGAATAGCTACACTATGACAGCCTTGCTCTCAGATTAATTAGCCTTACTTCTCAGTGTACAGAGCCACATGGCTAAACGGCTTTTGAGACTCCTGATGGAATCCTTGGAAAGCAACCTGATGACTGTCTTCTTCAGTGATTACAGTGGGGATTTCTCCCTCAGCAGGAACCAAGGGTTTAAAACCCTTTTAATCAATTTTACTATAAAATACCTTCCCAATACATTAAATATCATTCCCCTGCCCCCATTTATAAGGCTTAATTTCATATAAGACAGATCTACAATATTGTTCTACAAGGGACCCAGGAAAGTGATGTCAGGGATTTAATCCAATAAAGCTATATGAGGAAGAAAATCAAAAAAGGGTAGTATTAAACTTAAAATCTAACTACAACCTGCACACAAATAATAAAGCCTTTTCATAAATGGAACTAACATTTTGTTAAAATCTGAAAAGAAATAGCCCAATAAAGCAACAGAAACTCAGCTACTGATAGTCACTGTGTACTGGGATATTTCAAGGGGTAAATTTTCAAAGCAGTGCACAGGGAGTTACATACATAAATTCCATTAACAATAATGTGTTCCTCAGCTCTCAGTGATATTAACTTTTAAGTGATGTTATAACTATTATAACAATCTTGCATTTATGACAGTATTCATCTGCACACTATCTCCTAAACAGAGCTTGTATATAAACCATATTACTCTTTCACTTGCATTTAGCAACGATATATTCAATTTTTATGGACATCTGCTCACAGTTTCCTCAAACTGCATGTTGGTGTATGTTTTTTAATGTAACTGATAGGTTTAAATAATTAGTATTGCTGGATTTAATCACTAATTTCCTCATACTGTAAGAGGCAACTTAATATTTCTGCATAGCAGATGTAATACACAATATTACACAGAACTAAATTATTACAAACAGTGCCAGCAGTTTTCTATACACAGTACTTAAGATAATTATAAAAAATCATCTTCATTACTGCATGCTAGCATTTTTTTAACAGTTTAATTTGGATAGGTTACAAGATACATTCAAATCACACAGATACAATTACTGCAAACCTAAGAAGCTATAAAATGTTCCCAACCAAATCCCTTTGACCCTGTTAATGTCTGTTCCTTGTTAATCTAAGGCAAACATTGTTTGTAGTGTGCATTTGTTATGGAATATGAAGAAAAGAAAGGAAATCCCTGAACAGTTGTTATTGATTCCAGCATTTACCGACTGAAAGTTAAGTGCCGTTTACAAAACAGAACAGATGCAGATGCTGACAAAAAGGTAAACAATTGTTGTATGGCTTACTGCCAGATTCTAAGCCAATATATTAAACTCCAAGTACAGCTCATTTCCCCTATAGATTGCACTTATTGCCACTTCATTTCCTATGTGCTCTGTCTCCCTATTGCTGTGCCTGGCACTAAGCTATTTTCAGTTCTTCGGTGACCCCTGAGGCCTAGTGCTCCCTCACATAGCCATTAGTGAAGGGAATTGCATGTGTCTGACATGGCCTGAAACCAATTATTTGGTATTTTCTTCAGAATGATGCCCAACTCTGTTGGGAATGAGCAATCATGAAATAATTTACCTCCTGATTTAATTTTTTCCTGCACAAATTAGTTGTAGCCTGAGCTAGTTATACACAGCTGCCTGTGACATATCTCTGTCTTATCAAGATTCTACTTGAAATGATGAAAAAGGGAAGGGGGGAGGAGAGTTGAATAGAATAGGTTGGGGAATCCTGCTTTAAAAAGGCATTGACAAGTTTATCAGATATACTGATCACATGTACTCTCTGCTGATTGAAACTGGCAGACCCATAAAGAACCATCAGTGCAGCAAAGGCAACCACACAGATGCAAACTGCTATCCGAGTCTTTCAGGTTTTTTAAACACCTGTCTTGCTCTGCAGCTCCCTGTTAGTCCCAGCGAAACCCAGGGGTGCCAGCAGAATCTGACACAGCGGCTTACGCAAACAGACTACATGTTGGCTTATTTTTGTCCCTGTTTTTAAAAAAAATGGTCACAGATGTAAAGATAACAAACAGTTTCTTATTAGATATCACCATTAACTTGTGACTTTCCTAAGTGCTTACAGTATACATCCATACTGTGCACGTGTCAAAAAAATGTAGTGAAGTAAGGGATCAACTTCTGTATAAACATAGTAAGCATGTATAAATTTGCATATATTTAATCAAGAGAGTGTGTCTGTCGTAGAAAGAGATATGTCACTGCCAGCTATTAAACAAGCTCAGTGAGGACTACACTAATCTTTTGAAAGACATTCACTATACATGAAATTTTAATCAAATCTGCTCCGTAATGTCTTCCCAGTTAAATCAGATCAGTTTTCACCTCGTTGTGAAGGCTGATTCCATATCAGGTCATTAGATGCATGCTATCAAATGCTTAAGTCCTTTGTTAACACTGAGTGTACAGGTCTATCAAAATTAAATCCTTACTTGAAATCATGTTCACCAACCGACGAAAGGCTAGACCAGTGCTGGAAACGCAGGCTGGAGAGCAAGAACATCTGATCAAACTCTGACACCAAATTTATGTAGTAATCTCCAGCAAATCATCTCACCAATCTGACTCCTTGACAGCATACAGCTACTTTACAACTCTGCTGAACAAATTACAGACTTCCTCAAGCGCTCTGAGGATGAAGTGCCATGTAATAATGTTTAATAAAACTACTTTCTACACAGATATCTATCTCAGCTTGCTCTGAAACCAGAGGTTCAACCTGCTCCTTAGTTTTCAAAAACACACGTATCTTCTAATAAATTACAAGACATTCCAATTATACACTGCAATTTCTGCTATGCAATGACATTTCAAAGAATTCAAATGTCAACAAATTAAGTAGCTTCTGAATTAAAACTAATTAATGATGGGTCAATTTAAGGAATTTAGCAGCTGTTATCCAATCATTTTCTGATAATTATCATAATAATGAAATAGCAGACATTCTTTAAACTTTCTTTCAACTAGAACGGTCAGAACACTTGCAGATAGACTATATTTGCAGTTGTTTATAGCATTTATGAGGGTTTTTTTTAGTTGCTATTCTGAAACCAACAAATTCTTCTAAAGTAGTGCCTACAAGCAAACAGTCCTCTTCAGAAAACTGCACGAATTATCCTACGACGAAATGTTATTCTTTGTAATATTTCTCAGTAGGACTGAAACCATATTCCAGCCCTTCTGGTGACAGAAACTGGTTACACAGACATTTTTTGAATTTTCCTGCCTACACTGTGGGCTGAGGAAGCCATTACATTCCCCGCAGTCTCCACACACATGCACAGAAAACACCAAAGGAGAGCACCTGAAGAAAGCATAAAAACTGAGGGAACCTGCAGCAAACTGGAGACAGCACCAACACAGAAATAGGGTGGTTCTTGAAGAACTCTAAGATGTTCTTCAGTCTTTGTTGAAAGAGAAATTAAGTACTGCCAGGTCTGTCAAACTTTCTCACTCTAACTTTGATAGGACTTGCATATGTTTGCCTGCAAACCATTTAAAATACTTGCCTGATAAAAGAAAATTCTAATCTGTATTTGAAAATGTAGTAATTAACATATTTATTTTAATCTGCTTGCAATTTCTTTAATGTCTGCAAGTATAAAAATATCTGCTAGCTCTGTTTCTATCCTCTGCGTTTACGTTCACAGCGGAATGGTTGGGTGTCTCACAGACCGGTTTGTTACATGAAACTCACTTTATTAAAATTAGATTGTTAGGAACTTTCAACCAATCAGGAATTTCTATCAAGTGTTCATCATTCCTTTGTGTAGTCTACACATGATATTATGTATTTCTTTAAATAATAGATTAAAGTGCCTCTGTCACTTTCACTTCTCTTACTCCTTGGAATTTCCAAGATATAACAGAGGCAGACAGTGACAGCTTTTGTTCTAATAAGAGAAAACACTCAAAAAATTACATACAAAGCTGGAGTCAATAGTCCTATTTCTGCTTCCTACCTCTTTATATTTCAAAACCTAGTTAGGCAAAGTCACCACAAAGTTCTCATGATTACTTTTACAGCGAATATAAAAATCAAAACTAAGCCTAGGCATATGGGTGAAACATCAGTGCTATTTCACAACTTTTAGAGAAGTAACTTTGGAAATTCTTAATCTTTTAACAAATATCTTGTAGAAAGGCTAGAGTACTCTCTGTGTTACAAATGAAGGATTAATCATACATCAGCACGGATGTACACATATAGGTTCCTACTCACTGAACTGAGACTATGCTCTTAAAACACCTCTTTATACATACTTTATATATACTTTTAGCTGATAGTACTGTGTAACACAACACTTTATTTCTGTGTTACAGAAATTGCTGGACTTTCCTAGCACATCAACAGCAAGTCAGTACACCATCCCTCGTACTTAAATACAGAGATTTGGATCTTAGCCAGAGGATGATCAGTGCATGGAGCTACTGAGGAAAAGAAACCTCTTCTTGAAAATCTGAGATCAACAACCGATCCAGTTCCAGCCAGTCCACAACATTTAAGGGTACTAAAAATCTCCAGAGCACTAACTGCTAAATTTGTAACTAAGAAGTTAGATTAGGTTATAACCACCCTTATTCCCTCTAGATCAGACAGACAAGAATATCTCCATTGCATTGCTCTATTCAGCAAATGTAGTGAAAGGCATTACAAAATGACTGAAAGCTTTGTTTTTCAAAAACTCGTCAGCCCCTTGAGTGAAGATGGAGGTTTTTTTAAAATTTCTAAGACTGAGACCCAGTGAAAAATTTAATTAATTTTCTAACTTAGCATGTAACATCCATCTTGTGGACGTGACACGCCCCCACTTTAAACACATCTAATTTTTTTGCAAAACAAACTATTGTGACTGAAATGATTTTGCCCTTTTAAACTTAAATTTGCTCTCTAAATACACATTTTGTGACAGCTGAGGCTCTCTGTCTTGACAAAAATCACTGCCAGAACCATCTAATAAACTTGTGATTATATGACGGTAGATGCATACACTGATAAGACTCCTGTTAACAAACTTATTTTCAATCAAGACTGCAGGAGTCTCTTTAAAAGACATTTTTGAAGTCTTCTCTTATCTGCCATAGTTCTACGCAGTTTTCTTCATAAAGGCCTATATTCTGAAGTAAGAGAGAGCCTTGCTTAGTAATTCTTTACCAAATTTTGTCACTTTTTATTATTAAACAGAATACTACTGTATATAAATCTCAAATTGACCTCTGACCATTCACAAAGTATCACACTGGAGAGTAAATCACTTTGATCTTTTAAAGTTGGGAGGAGAATGCAGTAATTAGAGGGCATAGTGAGTTAAATGCTCTCTTCATGCTGAGGAAGAGCACGCAGGTGTGCTGAGAGAGCGAAAAGGAAGATAATTAGTTGGTGTTTGCTAATTGTGGGCATTTTGAAAGCAAAAAAAATACCAAAAATGGAACCATGGCCCTTTCAACCTCTACAAAATTCAGAAAACAGATTGAAGTTCATGTTGGAAAAGATAAAGTGGAAGAACTTCATTAGGACACAACAGCAAAAAAAAAATCACCTCGACCCAAAACAGCATTAAGAATTTCATGTTTAAAAATATATAAACAACTTGAAAAGTAAAGTTAGTGTTTAATCATCTTATTAAATAAACTACATGATAATAACATTCTGGAATGGACATCTTTTCAATATCACAAAGAGTCAATAATGAGATTTCATTGCCTGTCTCCATATCATAGGCTTAATAAGTAATTTCAAGGAACAGCGCTAAAAAGAAGGAAGGTATTCAGGCATGCTACCAGCTTTGAAATTCTGTCAGTTCAATTGACATTTCAGTAACTTAGATACTGTTATCTTACCCCCTACCATAAGCTTAAAAAGTAACAAGCTTAATGCTTTTGTAATCTTTACGAAAATGTCATTCTCCCACTAGAAACACGTTTGTGGTCCTAGGGTATTATGTTCATCTGGCCTTTAAAAGAGTACCTCTCTTTTATTAAAACTTCAACTCTGTGTGTTCAAACAGATGGTTTTATTTTCTCCTCAGTACTACTCATCTTTCCATTTAATACAATTGTGCAGTAGAAATCAAATACAATACTTGCAAGGATAAGAAATAAATAATGTGTGACAAAGAGACTATGAAACACATTATTTCCTGTACTAAATGCAAAGACATTTATTTTGTTTCCCCTGAGTAATAGGATCTTGTTTGGCTGTCAAAATTTTATAGGCTTTCCGAGGAATAAAGACAACTGCAGAAATCTGTATCCTATCTATACGTCCACTAGTTTTCAGTTTTAACTTCCTATTTTAAATTCCCACCAACACTGTCTGCCGCATTATTTTAAGTAGGTCACAATTAAACCTAGTGAATATGTCAATATTGGCTCACAATACAAAATTAAGAATCTCTGGTATTTATAAAACAAAAAAATCTAATGATGACATCTGCATTTTTACTCCATCCATATATAGTACCCATGTCATTTTCACTGACGTCCTCGTGTTTTCTGTGAAGGTTATACATACATAAGAGAGAAGTGCTATGGCATTACTTCCCCTTCTTTCATGGATGGAAACTGTAGGATTTCTCACTCCTCCTGTGTAAGATACAAGGAAGACTGTGCCACACATCACCACGTGCAGTGCAGTTCAAGGAGTCGGCAGTTGCCAAGCCTATCTGCCTACAGGTACCCCTCTTTCCAGCAGCTGCTCCGTATCTTGCTTTACACAGGCCCCTGTTCCTATAAAGCTATGTTACCAGGCATTCTGCAGAGTGACAGAGAGAGCAGAAACGGAAGAGAGAAGCAGATGCCAAGCAGGCAGAACCATAATGGAAGCACATGAGGTACTGATGTCATGCAGAAACAGAAACAAAGCAAGCACGTCCATCAGAAAGGATGAGCAGTTATTGTGGGCCTGCTGGAGCAACAAAAACGAGAAAAAGAATGGGCAAGGAAGCAAGGAGGGTGAAATTCCAGTTTCTCTTACCATTCCTTTATTTTTGCCTTTATAATGTCTAAAAGTCACTACAATAGGTATGTAGGTCTTGAAAAATCTAAAATCTTAAATTAATGAAGAAAACTTTAAATAAAACTCCATAATTAAGTTCTAAAATTTTGTATTTCTAAAACATTCGGCCCTTAGTAACATATTATAGCTATAACTGAATACTTGCTTGTATTAATGCAAGGATCTGGGCAATATAACGAACTCGAACTGCTGAGGCAGGATGTGATACTGGATATTATAATCTGTAATCCATATGGGCTACTTTACATTAGCGTGCCTTACCAGCACTTCAGAAAGATGCAACAGGACTTTCTAGGACAGAATGGTAGTAAGCCAAATGAATGAGACACCTTCCCCCTTCTTCCTAACACTTTTAAAAAGTCAGATTTCAACAACAGAGTACAAATAAGAAAACATGATTGGATAAGCAGTTGTAACTATAACACACATATTGTAAATTAACTGCTATAGATTGTAATCTGGACAGAAATCTCAAAAAGGTCCAAAGATATAAATATTAATTACATGAAACCAAGTCTGGAATTCTTCAATTTCCAGATATAAATGGCAGAATAAATGATACTAAAGTTATTGAGTCCTAATTATTCCCAGACATGAATAACTGTTTATTCATCACACAGTCACTAAACCAGCAGGTATCAATGCTATTTTAGGCATACCTTTGATAGATAAGACAAAGATCATAGAAGATTGGTTGTAGGCAATAATCGTGGCTCAAGAGATCACAAGCCGACTGAATTTAAATTAAATGGCAGGATAAAAGCAATTCTGAAACTAAGGTTCTTCATTTCAAGAGCAGGAAATGACAAACTAGGGGAAATAAAGCCACGTGCACATGAATGTAGAGGAGAAATAAAATTTAAGTCAAATGTGCAAACCCCAAAACTCGTATTTCAAGTTAGCTGGACAGCAAATTGCTGGGAATACATGAAGATAAGTCACCTTGAAATAGATTTTCCCTACCAAGTACTTTTATTTAATGTCCCAAAGTTACCTTCATTTCAACAAGTTGCTCCAAAGGCTGTTTCTCTTCTTGCTCTCAACTCCACTGCACAAATGCAGCTCCTTTAAACAATATTCATAGAATCAATCATAGAATCGTAAGTTGGAAAAGCCCTCTAAGATCATCTAGTCCAACCGTCACTCTAACACCCCCATGCCTGCTAAACCATGTCCTGAAGTGCCACATCTGCATGTTTTTTAAACACCTCCAGGGATGGAGACTCTACCACTGCCCTGGGCAGCCTGGTCCAATGCCTGACCCTGAGCCCTTCTATTCAAGTTTAGATATATGCCATATTCACATCAGGTGTTCAATGAACACAATATATTCCTTAGGAACTCCTGAATATTTAAAGATAATAAATTTAAAATATCATAATTTAAATCACAGTTTGCATTTGAATATAACTTTAGAATAGAATGGAAGTTGGTCATATTCTGGAGAAAGAAAAGAGAAAGGAAGGCTGCTGGACACATAAGTAAGAGGATAGTAGTCTGGGGTAAAAGCATAAAATATGGATATTAAAAGACATCAGTGAAGGTCATTTAACTACTTTGTAGCTATAAATGTTCTTAGTCAAATGTGCATCGTTTCATTTTGTCTCCACTCTGCAATAATATTTTCTTAAAAATAATCAACTACTGATTTTGATGAACACACTATGCATTGCCTAAGATTTAAAAAAAGTATTTCATTTAAGATTTTAAAGTTATTAAATATACTAAAAGTATAACTTTTAGTAACTTAAAGTTATTAAATATACTAAAAATGTATCTTATTGGAAAATGCTGATTTGCCTCTGGCAAGTTTGTAACTAAAAGAAAATATTAAGCCAATGAATTTGAATATGTCACCAAAAAAAACCCCTCAAAGCTCTAATCTCTGTTTAGTTTTAAGCACAGAAAATTTTAAAATAGGCTAATTAGTCTACATGTGTATTTACACTCTCTCTGTATATATAGAAAAAATTACATGAATAACAAAGAAAACCTTCCACTAATACATGACGTCTATAATTTCATGGTTTTTAAGTTTCTTTGGCTGATGTCTTATAAAAGTAGCTGTTTCTTTGTCTGAAAGAGATGATTAAGATAGGTTAGTAATGCCCAATTAAACTAGCTTAACATTTTTGTAAACAAAAGAACACAAAAAATGTTGAAAAGGTAAAAGCACAATCCACATTTAATAGACTTACTGCAAAAAAACTTCTGAGGAATATCACATTGGAAGTTGAAGAAAAAAATCCTAAGAGATAAGCTGAAAACCAGGTATCTGCATGATTCTTTCTATGCTAAGTATGTTAACAGATACATAGCATTTTTAGTGGTTTTTGCAATACTATAACATTACATAAACTTTTGAAAGACACATATGATTAATATAATAGAAGGCTGAAAGAACATCTCACAAAATTCCATCAAAAAATATTGGAGGGGAGGGCACTGGGAAACATTCCTCGGACATCATTTTAGCAGACTGGAAACACTGAAGATGTGCTGAGAATACAGAGAAATTATGACCCATGCTAGATAAAAGCCTATTACAATAATGTAGCCCAAACACTAACGGCTGAATCCTGCACTGTTAAAGGTAGTAAGTCGTTGATTTAACTGGGAACAGGATGAAGTTCTAACATCAAACCACCTGCCTCCACTAGACTTGGCAATGAAAGATGCCAAGTCCCAAAGAACGTGCCTTTTTTCACATGCTGTTTTGCCACCTTCTCTCTCAAACCATGCTCATCCTCAGTCCTGATAAACAGATACAATCTCGTTATAGTACTTGACAAATAACTGTTCTAATACAGTATGAAAACAAAAATGTTAATTCCTTACTTCACAAATAGATTGTTACATATGAAATATTTTAAAGATTTATCACTCTGTTAAAGCTTGTTATAGACTACTTGTATTTTCCTGACAGAAGTAGGTCATAAATATGAAGTTATCCAAGGTTCTAGCATTGTTTCATTTATTTATGCTATTTTTCCCTCGCCTATAGAGAAGGATCAATTACAGCAGTTCTTATGGAAAACAAAAAAACAAAGAAAAAAACCAAAACCGACATTTCTCTTAGGGTGGACTAAGCAAACACAACCCCTTCTTTCACCTCTGGGATAACAGTCCCAATTGAATGCCCTACATTAAATTATTTTGCTGTTCTGAAACGTGCTGGTGTGGTGGTTCCCAGAGGGCAGAGGCAACACACATCAAAAAATAAGCAACACATTGGTACAGCTGTCTTTTAGCTATGAAAAAAAAATCTCCTTCCCTTTCTCCCCTTCCCTCCATACTTCAGCATGCTTTTTTTCTGATACTACCAAACTAAGTATCACTGTCAAAGCAACCTATTAAAGCTCTTTTAACTTAACCTGTGTATAAATACAGACTTCCACTCTCCTTTGTGGGAAAGCAGCAAAGGTATGAGAATTTAATAGGAGTTTCAAGCAGGAAAAGCCACTTGACACTAAGAACTTGTCCATGGTTATAAACCGTCCAAAACAGTATTCTGCAGAATTTTTTCCAGAATAGTCGTTTCAGTGTGAATTGCTTTCTGAACACTTCAATTCCAAAAGAAAAGTGCCTTTTTCTGACTTAGTATGGTACAAATGTAGTATATTCAAACATTCAGAAGACAGAAATCTCTTTCCAGAAAAGATCCTTCACATATGAGCTCAGATACAAGGTCTAGATTTTGTTCAGTTGGTTAATAATACCAAATAATTCACTATTACACAAAATGAAAAAAAAAATTCTATGTAATTTCGTAACTCTGACCCTTCCAACCCCGAACATTCTGTGATTGTGTGACCCCCTCTTTTGCTCCAGCCTGCTGACTTCACCATTGTCGTTTTATTGTTTGACTGCCTGCAGTCTGTTACCACAGATCATCTAGAACAGTCCGGTTCTGCAGAAAACTAGTCAGAGAGACTGCAGGCAAACCAGTGCTTGCCTCCTCCCACACCAGCCTCTTGAAGTAAAATAATACGAAGAACTACACCGTGAAGAGATGAAGACATGAGCATGACAGCCACTGCGAGGAAAGTAATTTTGAGGATTAAATGACATTAACACACACCATTTCTAAACACATCATATGGGTGCTAAGGGGACAGCTGCTGTGCCTGCAGATCTGACCTTCAATACATTTTGAATCAAAATAAAAACCTTCTGTGCGGTTTATGAAATACTGATTTCGGGGTTTTGTTTTGTTTTGTTTTAATTAATTGTGGCAAATGTTTTAAAAGTTTTAAGCAGCTCCCAAGATTTACTTCGTATATTTTAATCTTTCTCTGTTCTTTTGAATATACAATAGAACTACGCCCTGGAAATCTGTCCTGATAGATGTGCTGGCACAAAACCACGTAAAGACACGATTTACTATCTTAATAGATTGAAGGATTGTTCCTTTCCTTCTTGTAACATAGAAGCAGTTAATGCATAGTTTTTTTCAGAGAGCATCCCTTATGGCCACTTTAATCTCCATGTTTTAGATGTAAAATGGAGACAACTGAACTTCCCCACCTTTGCGAGTTGTTTTGAGATTGAAAGAAAAATTAAGTTACAAACTTCCAGTTCCCTAACAGTATTTTTTTTGTCAGTTCATCCTTTCACTCCCGTCTCACTGTGTAGCACAAAGATATATTTCTTGTCATTTATTCCGTAAGTCAACAATACTCTGACATTGCTTCTCCTTGTTTTCCACCAACATTCAATCCCACTAATATTTAAGCTTTACACCGAACTTCTCATACTTTCACATTATCTGTCTGCATGCCTCTTCCCCTACCTTATCTTTTGTATGTTCCACATTTTCCTCCATATTTCAGCTCCTGTTAAAAATTCTTTCTGCATTTCTTCCAGTGGAATTTCTAGCTGACTTACATTAACATGTATATTGACTTTAAAACTCACAAGAGTATAATTTTCTTCTGCATAGACCTGGCAAATCATCACCTCACTCATCCTTTATGTTGTACAACCAAAAGATCTATCTTCTGTTTCTGTATGTTTCACATTATTCTGAACTTTTAATATTTTTTGTCTGCAAACTGCTTCACCTTTATGGAAAGGCTATGTTTTAAACAAACAGCTGTTGCACAGAGGAGTGTTCAAGACTCTGCACTGAAAAAGCAATTACATACAATCATGCAATTATGTTATGAAAGTTTCCATTCTGTATGATTTTTTTCTAAAGCTTTGATTCCTCCCTTTGGAAATTAGCATGTCGGTTTCACCGACTGTAAAAAGAAAGGACAGAAAATACCACTTCAATAACAGATTCTTTTCCTGCCTTAAATTCCTTAGAACAAGAAGAAATGACCAGGTAGCATTAACTCTAACTTACCGTACTTTCACAAGACTAGAAAATGTAATTTTTTTTTAGAATTAGAGTCTGCATAGTAAGTTTTTGGGTCAGCTCTGATGTATGAATCTGTGTCTATTTCAAGGTCACATTATTGTATGGACTTTCCTATAACCTCCTTTAAACTCCTGACAATTCGAAAAAAGTGGGGGTAGAAGTTTGTGGGTTTTTAAACCTGGATTAAATAGTTCTTATTCTATTATATATTTAAGCAGTTGGAATAAGTTAGACTGAAAGAAATTACTATGACATGACAATGTTATCCAGTGAATTATAAGGGGGTTTCTACATACATAAGCATAAGATACTCTCTCTTACTTTAAAACCTTTTTCATAATAATTCTGACACAGTCTATAATTCAACTGCAGTAATATGGTTAAAACATAAAGCTGTAATTAATAATCTCAGGCCTCTCTCTTCATAGGCAATAATCAAGTATATTGAAAAAGAATAGTACGATTAAAATAATACCTAACAACAATGAACGCAGAGTAAGGCTACTAACCCGCAGCATGAACTGTTCCTCTATGCTTCTTTGAAATCTTGTTTGCCTTAACTCTGTGTAGAGCA
>Ga0181612_146172_pt1 | contig 14071 bp, 9 predicted proteins | sample HoacroProtozoa21_FD_119630 | JGI IMG/M metagenome (GOLD analysis project Ga0181612, IMG submission 119630) | Hoatzin crop microbial communities from Cojedes, Venezuel. Combined Assembly of Gp0051906, Gp0051904, Gp0051908
TATCGATACTGGATGAATTTGAACGTGAAACTGGTGCATTTCAGGCCCATTTCTCATGGGCAACATTAGAAGAACTCCAACAAGAAGCAAGAACAAACACCAAGCTGGTGTCAAGAACTCCACCATAAGCAAGCAGTGAACCTGCCTACTTATAACTGATGCCCATCAAGCACTCAGCAACTCGCAGCAGGAGCTATTTCCTACAAAAGAAGCAGACGTAGTACCAGGCTGTGTAACTTTTTGTAGGGGCAAGTTTTCTTGCAGTGAGAAGATAAAATTTTCTTAAGTTTTTCAATCGTGTGTCTAGCTGACCTCAAGAATGACTCAAGATGCCATGCAGTTCATCCCTGTCATCAAGTCTAGCACAGCAAAATGGTTATTCTACCTGGGAAGAGCAATTAAGCTCTTTGCCCAGAAATTGGTATCATCTTTTTGTGTTTTTTAACCTGGAGATTTAATTTTGAAACCCCATCACAGACAGAGTTCTATTATATGGCTCAAACTTTACCAAAGTCAATGCCTTGAAAGACCCGCATGACTTTTATCCCAGCATTTGTAAACTGATGCATTCAGTTGCAAAAAGTTGTCAGTTCTCATGACACCTAGCCTGTAAAAATCATTTACAGGGTTCTCTCTGTGTGCATTTGTTCACAGCGGGCTCCAAGACACTTCTTGCACGTTCAATGTCACCTGACATTTAGGACTTCTTTTTTCAAGCAATGAAATATCTGCCACCATGTCATTAGTTTACATGCAAATTATGGAGTCTTTGGCTGTGCTTCAACTGTGTCCAGTGTCCTTCTGCTTGAAATCTTGTTATCTTTTTGCAGCAGGAACATTTCACTGGGAGCATTGCATCTTTAACCAAAGTGTTTGGTAAGCTGGCAAGAGATAGGAGAAAATGTTTTCTTTGTATCAGCAAGAAAACTTGCAGTCTGAAACCTGGTACTGTTCCCCAGTGGCATTCTCTATACAGCACACAGGCAAACAGCTGGGAGGGGGTATTTCTTCTGTCAGACCACATTGTTTCCTATAGTACCACTTGGGTTCTCAAAAAGTAATGTCTATATAGACATTAAAAAAAAGTTACAGGACATCAGACAGTGCTTTTAAAATTATCACATTGTTTTTTCTTTTGAGCTTCTACTCATTCACACTTTACAAGGTAGGAACTTCTCTCTGAATTATATGGGAAACACTTCTTTTTTTTTAATTAACTCACTGAATGCCACCTATAAATGTGTTCACTGACTCAAACTAAAATATGGTGAGCCAAAAGCCAGGCAGGTTTAAAGAATCTGATGAGGAGAAAAGGAGGATGGAAAGAAGTGAGACACAGAGAAACCTACAATTATCAGTAGGATGGATTTTCTTCCCTTTTTGACAGGGATAGAGTTACCAAACCTATTATTACGTGGTCTTAATTACATATCTCTGCAATAGATCACTCAGTTAAGGAGAAATATCTACTGACTGGGAAACATCACTAATTGTTCCTTTTTTGTTGGGCTACTATCTGATTGGAATAATTATAGAGCTGCTTCCCGATTCTCTTTTGCTCTGAAGGTTTTGAAGACATATTTCTTCACAGATTGCATAGAATTTAGCATATTCAATCTCTTGATTTTAGCTTTTATGTTCCTCTTTCCGACCTTTTCTTCACTTGGATGGAATATTGTGTATATTACAATGTATGTGAAGAAACCTATTGTAACTGTTTCAGCATCCCGTCATGCTATGTATTGTACGTGCCACATAGTCCTTGCTTTCAATCGTTATGAAGTTCTTCCGCTAATTTTATAAAAAATTTTGACTTCCAGAATTACCACACATAGCAAAAAAAAAATGGGGGGGGGGGAAGTTTAGTATTAAGTGGCTTATCTCTAATATAAGTAGTTAGCTAATTTGCTTTGATACACTGAAATAAAATTTTAGCTGTCTGGGAGATCTCTATCTACGGTATGTCAGCAAGTTATTTAACAAGAACCTACACACTTAGCTATAGCTGCCACAGCACACACTTTTAGACAGGTCACTCATCAACACAAAAGCTGCAGCACTGGTACCTAGCAGCATACAGTACCATATTATAAGGCCCTTTAATAGGCAGGACTTACAGATTTTTACTAATTTTTGCACTGAGCCCAATAGCTTGCATTTGCCTTTGAAACACAACTTCTAGGAAGGCATTGCGCCATGACTGAAAGATCCAGCAGTGCTGAAGACCTGCAACCCCTTTTGATAGGTCTTTCCTACCTAACTTGGCAGGCCTGCATCCACCATTTATTGCCCCCTTGAAGTAAAAGAAGTGTCCTGACATATAAACTCCTCCTTCTGCAGCACTTCTCACCCTGACTTCCACAGACCATTTTATTCCAGCTGCAGACACTGATCTTTATTAGCACTCTTCAGGTCAAATCTTGGGCTCTCCTGCCATGTTTTTGGCTTTCCTTTCCCTTCTAAAACATTCAAAATAGCACGGAAAAGTTTTATGCCAAACTTCCAGGTTTTGCTGTAGAAATGAATCAGAGGTAAAATCTTCAGTGCTCTCAGGAGACTGTGATCTCCTAATTCAACATGCGTCTCCGGAAGCCGCCATTCCTCTTCACAATCAGATGCTTCAAGCGCAAGTAACCAAAGTTCGCTTTTACCGGCATCAGAGTTCATTTATTCCACGAAAAATCACCATGAAAGTTCAGAAGTCCCTCTGTTTTTCCCCTCATCCTGTACCACAGGTTTTATAATGGACTGAAAGAAAAAATCTTCATCTCATACATTATGCCCGTCCCATGCAAAGTTTTCTCTTGCCTGGGTGCTTCTGTTCAGATACATAGGAACAGAAGCAGTAGAAAAAGAAATTCAAGAGCCTGGCTTTATTAAGCAGATCTTAAAACTAGATCCACAATCCAGTCTAGTCAGGGGGAAGATGTCTTATACCAAGCACAGGTAGTGGCCAAGCCTGAAGTCTATGACGATTTTGTTTATTTACTGGACTTCTCCTGACTCAAATGCTGTAAATTTTTTCAAGCATCTACATAGCCTGATGATAGAAAGTTCCTTTATGCAGATGTGTATCTTTGGAGTAATGAATTTACCACATGATGGAACTGTTGCCCTGGTTACTACAGAAATTATTCAATAACAGAGCAAATTGGTATGTAAACAGTAACACTTATCTAACCTATTGGCACAAAAAGAACTGCTGACAAGTGCATTCCACACACTCCAAAGGCCCTGTCCAGCTCAAATGTACTTCCTTTTTCAGAGTTCTCCTTTATTCAGATCTTATTCCTTATTTCAGTGAAGTACTTCTCAGCATCCTAAAAGACCCAGATAACACCAACATCAATAGTATTCAGATGCTAAAGGCATCTTTTTCCTTAGACTAGGGTTGAATGCCATCCAGACATCAAACACATGGAAACAATGTTCAAGTACCACATCCCCTATCAATCTGATGTCAACAGTAGGCTATTCCTTATCAGATTAAATGCTAAACTGAGAAGATGATTGCTCAGAAGGTCAAATAACATAAGCTTATTGCCCCTCTTGGCTGGCATTTTTAATAAAGGATTCCTGGTGTTGAAAACAATGGTCAACAGAAACACAAATTCCTTCCCTCCCGCAGATAAGACTGGAAGGGTCTCTACGTTTGAGGTTGGACCTTGTCTTCATAGAAGTTAATATGGTCCCACAATGTTCAACAAGGTAACAGTCACCATAGGAAATAAGTACGTTCGGTTGTGAATGCCTGACACTCACTTTCACAGAATAAGTTATATGGAGAAGCAACTACATAGCTGAAGACCCATCTTCCTCCACAACTCTCTGCGTAAGTACCAATGCATGCTTCTAGCACTCTACACATTGGGTTGCTGAGCAGCCATTTTCACACAACGCTGAAAGTATCCACACCCTGCTATTTCTTCTTCAACTACACAGATTGTTTTTTTAATTGTACGCAAAAGCATGGCCAACTACTATCTTGGTAACTATCACATAGATTACAGAGTGCTTTTTACCTTTAAGATTGCCTGTCCTTTTGGTAAAATTTATTAGCTTTCCTTTTAAGTCATTGTCTCTAAAAACAATTAGAGTTTTTTTGTATGCTAAGCTCCAACCAAAGATTGTATAGTTTTAGTCCATTAACAGTTAGACTTGATCATCTTAAAGGTCTTTTCCAAGCCAAATGATTCTATGATTGTATAAAGAAGCTTCTCTCAACTGCTCAAACCGTGCTACATTACAGAATTCTATATGCAAATTCTTTATTAATGGACTCTAAAAGACAAAGATTTCCTCAAAAATGTACTTATCTGAATGCCCCTTTGCTCTCCACCTCGGTCTCTTTTGGAGACTTCCCTTCTACAGTTCCTTCTGGGAAGGAACATTATCTCTTTTTGTACATTTCCTTCTAAGAACTTATCTATGTAGGAACTAGTTTTATATAAAAGAGCCAGAGAAGAGAACACATTAACATCATGTTATGTTCTCTGATGACTACACTGAAATGTACAAGGCAGACGTAGTCCCAACTAGCTGGAGCAGGAAGGGACTATATACTCTCGTCAACATGACTTGACATACCATGCCAGCCACTGCCAAAGCCCATTTCAGCTGCTTTTCTATCCCTACGCCACTGAGAAGTCTGCACTTGATTTACAAAACATAAAAGCTCCCTAAAAAAACAAGGCAGCAGGAGATTTATTCTAATACACAGCATCAAAGTCATTGTGAAATTTTCCAGTGCAAGCTCCACAGAAAAACCAAAACACCCTATGAAAATTTAGCTGCTATAGATACAGGCATATTCACAGTAGGAATTTCTATAAAGGACTTACTTGTAATAGCCATTTCTGTGCAGTGACATAACTACTCCTACAAGCTGAGTCCACACGCAGCTGAGTGTTATTTCTGCATGTTGTGCTGCATGAGATAAAATTATTACGAAAATACGGGCCTTGCCTACTTTTTAACACAGCTGTGCCTACCTGGCTGTTGCTCTTGCTATAGAATGAGACTTCAAGAACGTTGTTAACTTTTTAATCTGTTAGAGGATATAAGAAATACTATGCCCTAGTTTTGGCTGGGAAGAGTTAATCTAGCATGGCAGAGTTTATTAACTATTATCTCGTGCACAGAAAAGTAGCGCAGAAAACTTAAAGGTGCAGCCCAAGTTCAGACAAACTAAGATGTTTATTTCAACTGGATAAATTTAGACTGATGGGGTAATGAAAGGGGCATTGACAACCACTTGTGAGCTCCTTTAACATATCTATTTTCAGGAAATGTAACATCTGGTGTATACCACATCCATTATCCTATCTGTCCAACTTAAGTGCACACAAATAATATATGTGCATGACTGATTTCCCTGCTGATGTCTTTATTATTACTTTGAGCAGATGAAATCTAGACCAGTCTTTTGCTGTTACGTTTTGTTTTCTGCATTCCACTGTCAAATTGCTTAATTATGTGATATTTGGTCACACTCTGTAAATGTTTCTTGCTGTCATTCTAGTGCCCGGTAGTTAGAACAACAAATAGAGAAACCAAGACAAAGTGCAGAAACAAGAATTATTTCAATTCAAAACCGTATCATTTCATAACCGCATTACTTACAAAAACCAGAAGCAAAATCATTAATGATTTGTCAGAGGCACAGTAGCTAAGACTAGAAAGGGCTTCCTGTGACTAGCGGGCTAGGAGCAGCAGGGCCCTTTCTGATCTCAGATCCCGACCTCTCGCTCCCCCGGGGCCCTGAACTCCACCTCACCGTGCCTGCCTGCAGCCCACGATTTCTGGCTGTGTTTTCACAACTCGTTTCAAAGCCATCCAAACTTGATTAAGTAACTTCACTTGCCAGAGAAACCATTCCAGCCCAGCACAGTAGACTGCTCCAGTGATGTAATATCAACGTTGGTGACCATAAACACTTCTACATCAAACTTGGTGTGCTAAAAAGTAGATGCTCCTGTAATTAGTAAGAGAGAAAATAAGTGATCCTAACTTTGTTCTCATAGGTATTTTCCTGGACTGGAAAGAGGACAGTTGTGTATAAGAACTACTGTTTTATCAAAACTGAAGGGAGCACTTGTTATTCTTTACGGAACTTTATATCCAGAGCTAAACTTCCATAGGACAGTGTTTCATATACTAATAAAACCCTTAACATGAAGAAAATAGCCCTAGGCTCATCTTACCTTCCCCAGTAGCGACACAGTTATATTTGGATAACAGCTCTTAGAAGAAGCAACTGCTTTCAAATTTTCTGATGAAAACTGTGCTTGTCTGAAGTTCTTCAAGCTGACGAAGCTCACATTTCATAGCAACCTGTATCAGAATGGAACATGAGAACTCTTATACCGCTTAAAATGAGAACAGAACAGTGCTGCCATAGGTACTCAGTGCTTAGGGCTAGCTAACCAAGAGCAGCAGCGCGCCGTCACTGGGATGCTCAGGACCCTGCTGCCCAGTGGGAGGCCTGCAGGCAGCCTGCTGCCCTACCAACGGCACCTCCAGCCTGCAGACAGCATTTCTGAGCAGCGTGGGAGCATCACAGCCTGACCCCTCCTCTCGACAGCTTGCGGATGACACCAGGATGCGCACTGCACCTTGCGCCTGCTCTAGCACCATTAGACACTCCTGCAACAGTTCCACTCCGTGAAAACCAAACTTCTAGATTAAGACTACTCTAAAAGTGCCCTAAAGGCCACATGCAAACTTGGAAGCAGTACAACGAAAACTAAATGAGTGGGAGATGAAAGATTTCAATAAACATTGAGAGCAGTATGATTTTGAATCCGTCCCACCAGTCATTTCTTGGCCATGGAACGGAATGCCAGAAAAAGAACCAGGATCCTGAATACCAAATGTCCGTCAGACCCCTCGCATTTGCAGATAAGTATCTGGAAGCAGAGCAAGGGGAGGTGAGCTGGTAACTGCAGTGGTGAAAACGCATGTGGACAGAAGGCACTGGAGGGCTACTGGATTTGCCATCTTTTTGGTAGTCTTCACTCCCCGGACTGTTGCTTCTTCACGACTGAGGGTAGGAAAAGGAGAGAACGTGTTGGGGGGAAGGAATGAAACCCGAGAAATAATGGCTACAGCAGCTCTGCCCCTTCAATTTTATCTGAGTTTTACCACATTCCTGCTCCTGGGGGCAGCCCTCTCAGCACCTGCATCCTTTGTCCAACTCTCAGCTTGTAGGACTCCTCACTAAGGCCTCCCCTTTTGTTAGCAGGAAAAGGGAACTTACCCTTAAACAGAGAGAGACTGGAGACAGAAAGGATGCAAGCAGTGAAAGAACCATATACCAAGCCTCTCCTCTGATAGATATGGACATTGCCAAGGAACCAGAGGAGGCGGGAGGACAATACTGGGCCAAATGTACACAGATGATTTAAAATTAAGACAAGACAAAAAGTCAATACCTAATGCAATGTTCCAGTGGGGTGACTAAAAATACCGTGTCTTCCAAACACTTACAATGTGGAAGCTTGCAGTCAGGTTCACGGCAGCATAATGAAAGAGGAGCACTAACACCTGGCCTGTTCTTACTGCAGACTTACCAAAAGTTACTGCTTCCAAAAATCCTCCTAAAACATTCCCTCCACTTATCAGCTACTGGGCTAAGAGTTACATACTCTTTTTTGCCTTTCCTGACACAGGCAATGAAAGTCAGTCCAGAAACAAGATACACTTGATCTCTCAAGGTAGATACACACCTCCAACCACATCTTTCTTCACAAGGTTGAGAGAGTGAAGAAACAAGGCAGAAAAGAGAAGAACAAAAACTCTTAAAGTAAAGCAATTCCTGTAGTGCTGCCCCAAATTGTCCTTTCAGACACACCTCAACACAACAGGTGCATTGCTCATACGTTATCATCGCAAATAAATGTTTTGAAACAGCACTCAGCAGCCTTGAAGGACAGGGTTGCCACTCCTCTAGCCATAGCAGATTACAAGAACAAACCTGCTTCACAAGAGCTTTCTTACAAAGGGTCCACATTTTCCTACTGGCAAGGTAATACCACGCATTACCTACCCATTAGACTTACCATCCATGGTATCATAACCGCCTCAATGTAGTTTGGGACTGAGGGACGGTATATCTCAGCACAAGAAGGGAAAGCCCTTCTCAGAGCAAGAGGGGAAAAAGCTCCTTCACCACCACCACCAAATCACTCTACTATGCAATACAGTGTCGCTAAAGAAGCATTAAAAACCTGGAACCCATGTGGACAAAATATCGGAATTTAGATTTTCAGAATGCCAGCCAATATCTTCATGTCAGTCCTTCCTCACAAGCAGCTATTTTCACAATGCCCAGAGTGAAACACTCCGACTGACTATGCCCTCGGGACTGGGAAGACTTAGCATCATGTGGCAAACTCGCCATGTATCTTCAATCTATTTTTCTAGTTTCTCCGAAATGTTGCAGCTGTGTTACCTTAACTCTTGATTTGAGGAATTTGGAAATTTCAGTGGAGATATATTGATGTTTTGGAAAACCGTAAGTCCTCTTTATGAACTCATATAGCATAATCTTAGCTTTATGAATTATTTTCATCACTTATTTAAACCAATAAAATGGCTGTTTTGTGTGTTATATGACAAGAGTAAAACAAAAGACTAGTTTTTGAAAATGGATTACAAATGTCCAGGTTAGCTGGTATTCCTCTAAGTGTTATTTTTCATTTTAAAATAGTCTGAAAAGTGCTTTTGGAACAGCGTCATCTCTGCATAGGTGAACTCCTATTGAAAGCACAAATGAGGAAAATCAACATGCACTGAATGTTGCAAGAAATCATGAGGACAAAAGGTTTTGAAACAGCAAACGCTGGCCAAATATGTAAATAAATGTACACATATGCCATTACCAAGGCATCTAGTATAGATGCACAGCAAGCAAAAAGTCAGCTAAGTCTCCCCCACCCCCTTAATTAGTAATACCCACGGACTGTCATTTTGTCTACCTCAATGAGATGAAGGGCAGCACATGCAAAGATGCTATTCTGTGAGCCCAGATGCTTCAGACTCCGTGCTTGCAAACTCTAAATCAAAGAACGGCCCATATTAAAGTACAAGCGCATTCACAACAGTTGGATTTTTATGCTGATGCAACATTCCCCATTTCCTTACTTGCTATGGAAGCCAAAACAAACTTGGAGGATGAACATTAATATTTCAAGACACACACAGGCACACAAAAACACAATAAATGAGCACGTTGAACACCGCTCTCAAGGAACCATTCTACTCTGTCCCACCCCCAATCACTCTTTCCATATGAAGTTGCTATGGTGACGATAATTATTCTTGATCAGCAGGATACAGTAATTATTGCAATAAAAATCATGTAAAGCTTGTCACTACGTGTGTGAGACAGGAATTGTCTCTTCAATTATGCACCCTTCTCTGTCCTCCCCCACCTTTTCAGGTAGGGTGTCAGGGGGCTTTCTGTTGCAATTATGTAGCAAAAGATATGAAATTCAATTATTTCTTGCTAAGACCAACTCTGCAAGAGATGATAGGCAATTTGCTAACAGCTGTTTGGATGATTCCAATAAGGCAGTCTCTGATCATTTCCACAAATGCAGTAAACAGGATCTGATTCGAGAGAATTTATTGCAAAAATTAAATGGTTTAGTATTGCAAAACATATTCTGAAGAGTTTTAAACAGTGACCTTAAGGTTTGCAACCAATGAAGTCCCTCACTTCTCCTGTTTGATGCTCAGTTCATGGATGCGGTACCTTCAACTCTGCAGAAGAGTCCCCATACTCCCAGTTCAGACACTGGCTGTGCTTTCCTGCTGGATGCATCTGCAGTCAGGATAGTGCCAATACAGCAGAAACCCTGGTTCTAGAGCAGCCCGATGGATCCAAACATAATGGCGGATGCTCTTACCTGCTCAGCTCCACGGCAACTTCCCCCAAGACTTGTTTACCCCCTGTTCATTGTTTTAATTGATAGACCTTCATTTTCTAAGTAGTTGCAAAAGTGATATGATTGATGGAGAGAATAACATGATCTCAATATTCTGAAGACATTCATCATGAATACTAATCTGATATATAACTATACATTGAAGTCTTTCTAGAAATAAATCTTCTGTTTTGTGTGCCTAAGTGCACATAAAATCTTAACATATACATTTACACAAAACCACTCTACTTCTGGATATCCATTGTACTTTGAGCTGGAATAACCACCTATCAGCTGAGTCATTCTTGACTGGCTTTTGGGTATTTGATGCTTTGGGTATTGCTTACAAACTGTGTCAGAAACATTTGGACATTATGTCTGTCTCCCCTGAGACCATAAACTACGTCCCTTTCATTACCCGTGGATCAGGCAGAATCTTTCTAAATTGCATTTTACAATATCTTGTTTCATCTCTACATTTTGTAACTACTTCAAAAGTAGTAGAGGGAAAAGAATATCGCACAAATATTTTCAGCAGGTCGTACGTTGGACAATAGCATAGCAGAAATCAATCAGCATTTCAGTAATGCAAACATTTAAAAGGGCAGAAAAAGTTGTTTATGCTAGTGTAAGATCTGCTGAACCAACAGGTTTTTAAATACTGCCTTAGGAAAGTAACCGTGGTTTTTTTAGTACCAATATGACACAATCTTTTGTTATACTTCTGTATGACGTAATGTTCTGTAGTCATTAATATGGGACTAATCTTACAGGCATCTCATCTGCTCTCAGTGGAATGGAACTGGGGCCAGATTCTGAAGTATGCAAAAATCCAAGAAAAAGATTTATCTGTCTATCAGCATGTATTCATTACACTAAAATTATTATTTGCTCACCAGCAGCGTAACCAGCACTTCACAATGTATAGACAGGAGACAGCCTCTATCAAACAGGCACGGGAGGTGTAGGGGAAAAAACAACTCTGCCTCCCTTGAATACAAGTCAAGATGGAGAAGCTTGCAGTCTAGGGTCTGTACAAGGAATGCAACAGAATTTTTTCCTGTGTTATAGGAGACAACAGACCTTTGTCTTCTGGGCCAGCTGGCCACCAGGAGCTTCTGCTGTGTCTTCAAGTGACATTTCCCAACTAGTTACCTAAATCTGAACTCGTACATACAGCAGGTTTCCAAAATGAAGCCAAATATCACCTCGAGCTGAAGCCTTTCCATCATTCTGCTGTTTGTTGCTGTCTCAAGTTACACTCCGACTGCTCTGTTTTCTGATAGTCTAGTTCAAGAAAAACAATGTTTTTCTTGTCAAAGACATCTATATATCTTTTGCCCACCCACATGTGCAAATACCCTACATACTCACATACATACCATAAGACTGCCTGGCCAATTAAAAGCCACTTGGCTAATATGCCTTTTATATTTCTTCCTCTAGCACATCTTATTTTCTAAATTTTCCGTCCACCACACAGAAGGTGATCAGTGTTCGCCTTTCTATGCGAAGTATGCAGACCTCTCTGCCCCAACAAGACAATGTTTCACTTGTTCACCTTCCGATAGGGATGGCTGGAAGATGCACCAGCCTTCTGCGAGGAGATCAAAGAGCTGCTAAGACATGCTGGTCAAGTATTTCCCTTTCATCTGAATATATTGTTTGCGACCATATGCCATTCTTACAGGGTGGAGAAGGTTTCTAATCATTGCAGGAAGAGCACTCCGAGATGACAGCAAGAGAAAAGGAAAGATTAAGAATTGCTTATAAGCAGGCTGCTAATACGGGAACAGCAGGTTACGAATTTGGAGTAAGCTGGATATAGGCTTGAACAGCAACACAAACCGGAAATTCTGTGAAATTCATGGAACATAAAAGAAATAATTGTTAAGCATTGATACTCTATGATGTTACAGAGGTTGCTTTATTCCCAGTAAAAGTATTATACTTAGATATGCAATTTGTTTTGCATTTCCAAGAATTAACACAGCACTAAAATAAAGAGGACTTGAATTATTTGCAATACACTTCATAATTCTGCAGAGCCAGAGAATCACCAAATTCATAAAGCAAAGCAGTGCAAAAAAATTCATCAATGTTCTGATAAATCATATAACAGGGAAATTGCAAATGAGATGGAACTTTCTAAACTAAAAAAAAAACACCACACCAGACCACAGAAATTAAGTTGCTTCTAGCACAGCTTTTAAAACACTGAACTGAAATTTCTCTGAATTTCACTTAGTTGTTAAATCACCTCTCATAACAAAGTGGGCCAAACGCCATCTACCACTCACTTGCTATAAGGATGTGTCCTTTACCCCTGGAAAGCACCTCATAGGATTTCTGTAATAAAGACAATCAAAGGAATAAAAATGTTTTTATTTTTTATTTCCAACTTTCCACACCGCGGCAGCGCTGAAGGAAAAACCAGTGAGGAGCGGTCACCTCGCCGGAGCTCGGCGAGACTGCTAGCCACGCGCTCTCGCTGCAGCCCGGCTGGAGCCAGCGGCGAGGAGCGCGAGCAAGCCCCCGCAGAGCTCGCTGCGTCCTCCAGCCTAAACCAAGCCCTGCCACCGCAGCACCCACCGCCGCCCACCCAGCGGGGAAACGATCGCGGAGGTGTGTGGCAACACCAGCTATCTGGGAAAGATGTTTGACCTCCAAGAGCTCAGGCTCGTTCTACTCCATCAAGTGGTTCAAGGGCAACAAATGGATGGAGCGAGGGCTAAGAGCGAGGGCTGCTGCACGCCCGACCTCCCCAGAAAGGAACGGGGTAACATCCTGGTGGCTTCGTAGCTCCCCTGAGGCCAACCCTCTCCCACAGTAACATCCTGCCAGTAGCCTAAAGCTTCAAGCTCCTCTAGACTGTTGCCGTTAGTCAAGTTCGATGGTGAATAATCAGTGAAATATGTTAAATCTCAAGAAGCAGATGGACCTGCTATGCGTAGATAAGCTGCATCATATTTCTGTCCTGGCCTATTTTAGTAGTAATATTTTCGCTAAACCAAAATTAAAATAAGCAGTATTAAGCGCAAGTTTCTCCTGTGTAAATATTTGCCTAAGGAAGAAAAAGTGTCCTTGTGTGCAACCACAGGTGCACAGACAAACACTCAACACCAAATTCTGTAAAATAGCCTTTGGACAAAAAGCTGAGCAGTGTTTGGACAGATGGCTAGTTTTTCTGTAAATGCTTCATTTTACTTCTATTGTTTTTTTCAGGGCAGGGTGCTGTACTGGAAAAAAAACAATCCATAGCACCCTTTTCATTTAGTACTTCCCACGAATTATACAAATACAAGTTTACCACAGTCTGTGTATAAATTCTAAGGTCACTAAAATGTTCAGGGTGCGTGCCTTTCCACTGAATATATACAGCACTGAACACAAGCCATGGGAGTCCCTCTTGCAAAGAAGCAACCAGCAAAGTTGGAAGCCTCACGGGTCCAAAACTGAAAGACTAAAGAGTCCCATAAAACCTGAGAGGAATATTAAAAAAAAACAACAAAGAAAACAAAAAACCAACTCCACCACAAAACACACAAAAAACCCCAAACCACACCACAAAAAAAAAAAAATCAGACTTCAGTGAAAAGTGTCAGTGAAATCTGAAATAGAGGGAAAAATTCTTTCAACTGCTGTAGCTAGCTGAGGCAAGTTCCTTGGTATTTCCTAACTGGGAAGATTCTTCCCTTTGGCTATACAGCAGCTCATGCCTACAAGAGAGGAGAAAGCTGATAACTAGGATTAGGTGAACTGGTTTAGATAAAGAACTGACTTGAACCTCTGCCCAAGGTTTGAACCCAAGGCTTGCTTTTAAAACCAGTATCAGGAGATAGGTTTTCTCCATTTTTTTCTCCTTGCTCCCCCTTCTCCAAAACCTGCTCTCTTCCATTCCTGGTGAAATGAGAAAATGTGCTAAGATCTTGCATCCCAAAGAACATTTTTCTTTGATTTGACAGTCCTGTAAATCCTGTAGCTCCCTTCCAGTCTCCTGATTTTCCAGATTTGAGAGGTTTGGCTAGAACAGAGCCCAGTCACATTACTGGAAATTGTTGGTCCCAAATCACAGCGCCACCTCTACCTCATCTTCTGCCTCTTCTGTAGCCAGCTAGTGGTACCTCAGACTTAATCACCAA
>Ga0181612_162359_pt1 | contig 14071 bp, 8 predicted proteins | sample HoacroProtozoa21_FD_119630 | JGI IMG/M metagenome (GOLD analysis project Ga0181612, IMG submission 119630) | Hoatzin crop microbial communities from Cojedes, Venezuel. Combined Assembly of Gp0051906, Gp0051904, Gp0051908
CCTCACACAACCCAAAGTTCTTGGAGGAACCACACTTCTTCAACTGGGCCAGAAACAATGTGCATTAGAACCCCCTAATGCAGTTTGGATTCAGCTTAAACCTCTTGTTAATGAAGTCCTCTTGTTTTCAGTTCTGTGCCCTGCTATAACCCAACACATTCTTCCCGCTAGTACAGGTGATTGGACCACACAGCTGAAAGACTGTGACACCCACCAGAGACAGAGATGGGACACGGGGACACTTCATGTGCAGGCTATTTCCCTTGCTCTGTAAAAATTTGGTTAGGACAACAGTAGCTGGATACTGACGGTGCAAATGGCACCCCTAACTGGTCTGTGCAATAAAAGAGGTGAATTTCTGCTGTTAGTGGCACCTGTATGAACCCAAGGAAAACCGCCCTGGTCTTTCAGCATAAATCGCAAGAGTGGAACTTGATCTGTGCTCTGTTTTTGTTCTGGCTTGTGTTTGTCTTTTGTTTTATCTGCTTTCTTCCATGCTCCAAACACACTTTCACTTTTTAGCGCATCTGAAAGCATTTCACAAATGTAGCTTAATCAGCAGTTTCAGACCAGCCTTTAGGAATAGGCAGAAGCCTTTATCTAACACATGATGGCTAGAGCGGTTTCCCCTGTTTGCGTTGGATCTGAGGGATGATGACTGCTGGACAAAATGGTTATATGCTTATTAAAGCTGACACCAGCAATGATTTTTTTTCTCTGTGATGAAGGATGAAGTTTAGCTACCATGTTTCTAGAAATGTCTGATGATGGCAGCCTACACCCCTCCCTGCTGTCTGTTTCAGCTCTTAAACATTCGTACAGTTAGTGAGTTTTCCCAGTGTGTAAACATCCATTTGTGTATCTTAAGCCTCTTAGTTTTCTTAGCCATATCATGCATAAAGAAAAGTCTATTTCAGTCTTTTTTGTATATATCTTTTATGTTATTGATCTTTGTTGTCTCCGTCTCCTCTTTCCAAACTGAACTGACCCCATGCTTTCAGTCTTTCTTACAGGTCATATTTTCTAGACCTCTTGTTGTTGTTGTTCTCTTCTCTCTCTGATCCATGCATTCCTTGAACTGTGATGCTCAAAGCAAAACATCCCTTTCTTAGGGATTTTGTAAACTTTGAGTTGCAAAGAAGGAATTCTGTTTGTATTTCAAAAGGTTTTTTTATTCCTGTTTTTTACAGCAGTTTGATATTTAATTCTGTGTACTTTGTGATCCTCTGGAAACTCCAAATCCATTTTGTAGAATAGCTGCATAACCAGCTGCTTCCCAGCTTTTATGCCATTGATTATTCTCCGGAGTTTGCACTGGTGCTTTGCATTACGTTCCTTACAGGCCACTTCTCTAAGGGGCTGGTTTTATCAGTTCTTCACACTGAAAGGCACAATGTACTAGCCTTACTTTATAGATATGCGGTCCATGTTCATTGCACTTCTGGCTGGTTTAGTGTCCAGGAAGAGTACGCTTGTATCTGGAAGCAATTTGGAAAAAAGTGTATAATTTTTGCTTTAACTTGAGCATCTTTTATCCCATTCATCTATAATATATGTAAACACCATTAAATACTGACTTGGAACCATTCTGAAAGAGAGCAAAGTTCAGATCTAAAAGTACAAGGGACAATGTAGTTCATTGGAGAACATTCAGAGTCTGATGTCCTGGTGCTTTCTGAGGCTGAAGTGGTGGACTGCAGTATTTCTCACCGACTCTGATCAGAGCTGAGTTACAGCAGGGCTCTTTTCACATGCCAAGTTATAGAGGAGATTTAGGAACTTCCTACTGTCTCTTCTTTGTACGAGCATGAGGATGGTAAAGACTGGTAATTAGTAACTAATGGAAATTAATACATGACTAGTATAGGGAAATAATTTACGTCCCGCTTATGTTCTTCTGTAAAGAACAGCAATTGCACTTTCATGATTGCTCTTATCACAGCGTGAGCTTTGATAGAATAAGAAAACTGGGGGAGTAGATCAATTTGTAATCAAAACCAAAAAATTCAATCAGGAGGAAATCATTTCAGTGACTGAAGTATCGTAAACAATTTAAATAAAATGCAGCATTATTCACTCAATATCTATGCCAAGTGTTGATGCTCTATAAGCCATAGTGTCACAGCTATCATTCTTTGCAACTTCCAGAAGGACAGGAAGTCTGTCTTCTTCAATCTGCATGTCTGTGTCTGTCTGAATTTTCACTTGGTTGTGTCCTCTTTCCTGGATGTAGTTTTGCGCTGTCATGTACTGCAGCTCCTCTGAGCTACTAGTTTTAGCAAATATAATTCTGTTCTCTGAGCTCATAGGGTGCTCCATGCTGTCTGCTGGCTACAGGTAGCATTGAATTGAATTACTACACCTCTCTCTCAGACACCAATTAAAAACGATCCTAAAATGTGTTGTGCTACATAGCCTGAGAAACCTGACAGTGGTGTTATGAAAAGTAGGAAGACTAGCCTTCTCCCATAATCACTGTGAAATCCCCAGTAACATGGTATTTGTGAACAATGAATATAAATAATATATGCATTTTTTAAAACTTTTGTTTTAAAATATACAAACTAATTAGGAGCTGGAATTATATCTCTAAAATCCCTATGATCTCTGCTTCACTTGTCCCTATCTGAGTAACATAAATCTTACCTAAGGGAACTATTTTCAAACTCAAGCAAGGGATTTCAAGCCTATGTGAGCACCTCCTGCCCATCTCGCAGTGGGTCAATCAATGCCACAGCAGCACGATAATGCTCTGCATCAAAAATTCTGGAGAAACCTTATCAAGACCTACCAGAGAATGAAGTCATAAAGTGTTCCTTTGAGTCAAAGGCTAGCCACATACATTGAGAGTGAGGTGGTTAATCTCAGCACTGTCAAAAAGTGTGGTACCTAGGGAAGAAATAAAAAACAATACTAGCTTTCTTTTGTTTTTATATGGCTGGGGAATGTAGTATTTCCTTTTCTTAATCCTACTTCTACCTTCCTTAAGAGATTTCCCACCATCATGGTGTAATAGGTCAAGTTAATATCTGATAGAGCTACTTGGTTTGACTGGAAGAAGGCATACAGGGTTTTTTCCCTTTTTTTCTGTGTACTTTTGCATGGCTGTGTATTTGTGGTATTCACGTTTTACAGATTACCCTGCAGGACTTGGTTCCTAAGGCAGAAGAAGAAAAGCATTGCTCTGGAATATTCAAATCAGTTATGCACATTTTGAAGCTGACTCTTCAGCATCTTGTTGCAATGCAGCCACTTCTCCCTTGAAAAAGAAGTGTAAAGTGTCTGCCTCAAATACAAACAGCTGTAGAAGTGTGCAAGGCAACATGCTATCTAGCATTGTGACTCTAAAGTTTAAAGAGGGAGGAAGCCAAATTGTATTTTAACCTACAAAACATTGGTTTGTTTGCTCTTGCTTCTGTTAGGGAAGTTTTCATCATAATCACTTCCTATAGCATTATTAGTCTCTTATAGTATTTACACTGATCAGGGCCAAACAGCTGACTTAACATGATTCATGTAGAAATCAAGAAAACTTTGTTTCTTGGATCATCAGTGGGATGGGCAATTAAAAGCTAATCAAGCGGTCTCCCAGTGGTTCTGGGCCATAACTTACCACTGTAGCCAGCGTGATGGATTAAAGTCGTAGTTCCTCCTGGTAAGATAGACTCCATGCTATTTTCCCACATTTTAATTCAAATGGTAGAATTTTATCCTTTTGGTAAGATAGATGGTGCCATTTGAGAATATTGTGTGTTCGTGGGTAGACTTAGGAGGGGAGGATAAGATAATAAGGCACAGTGAAAAGAGAAAGGCATTGTTGATACAGCAATAAAATGCAGACAGCACCGCAAGGTGGGCAAAATAGCAGTCTTAGAGCTCATCCCCTTTGGAACAAGAGCTGTAGTTTGATGCAGTTCAGGCCGTGTATCTTTATGGATGTTCTGAGAGGTTGTGTTGAGCTTTCTCTGACAGAAGGGGTCCAATACATATTTTTTTCCCTCCCTCTTAATTTCCTACTTCCTATTTCCTACTTTTTTCCTTTAACAGAACCTCACCACTTGGAAAGTGAAAGTCCAAACCTCAGAAACTACAGGCTAGCTAGTGTAAATCATGATAGTACCTCCGGAGACTTTGTTAGCTATAAATCTGCTCTGTGATGTGTCTGTGAATGGTGCAACTGGACTGACGGGGATGCACATGAAAGTTTGCACTGATTATCTTCTTGACTCAGTATGAACTTGGATTTACAGTTCCAGCAAGACCAGCCTACCCCAGGCATTAAATACCCTGGACCATTCTCTAGTAACACAAATGGAAACACAGAGCTGAACCCTTGAGGCTGTTACATTCAAGAGTCTTCTCCATATGTTAAGGTGAAAAACACGCAGTGTAGACTAATCATGGGAAAAGTGATTAAGAATGCAAGGGTCTTGAAGGCCTTAGTGAAGCTGTGTAAGATATATCATACTACACCTAGTAACCTTAAAAACATACTATGTTAAATTAAAATGCATAATGCAGGTTACTATTAAAAGATAAATGCATACTTCAGGGAGGCTGATTTCCTCTAAGACTAGGATAAGCAGGGCTGAACAGCGATAGGTGCGCTTTCTTGCTTCATCATGACTTCCCAAAGCTGCTAATGGCAAGCTTTGACCAGAACGTGCCTTCACTATCTATCTTTAAAGCAGTACCATTGGACTGCTTGCACCAGGGAAGGAAAAACCTCTCTCTTCTCCTCAGCAAACTGACTTGCGTGGTGTCAGTAAAAATGATGCACAGCACTGACAAATTCAGGATGGTATTAGTGCTTGTTTTCAGTAAATGGTATGACCTTGTATTTGACTGCATGACTTTTGTCATTGGTGGCAATTAAGTGTGTGCTGCATCTAGTAGCTTGTAGCTTTTCTCTACCCAATGTTTTCTCTTCATTCTCCTTCACTACTTAATTTTCCAGAAGTATTCCTAGAGCACATTACACCAGAAATACAATGTTATATTCAAGCTTTTACTTCTACTTGGCAAAGAATATAAAGCACATTGTTAGCTTAGATTAAACTTGAAAATGACCAACTATTAATAAAGTCCCAGATTTTACTACTTGCAATTAAGGTAATTAATACGTTACTGTTTAGAAACACTGCAGACAGCACTCTTGGAGGGATGGTGTGCTAGCTGCAAATCACCAAGTGTAAATAACAGGTTATGTTTTTGTTATCCAGTGTTATCTGTTTGTTCCTGATATGCTTCTCTCACTGAAGCAAAATGCAGACTATTAACACACCTCTGTCTTTACAAGCAATGATGTCAGTAGTGGGCTGGAACTGAACTACTGGACTCCTTGAAAGTGTAGCTGCAGCGCAGAAACTTAACATTGCTGTAGGTCAGTGCAGAGGTCCATCTTGCTTCATACTATCTCTGAGAGTAGGCAAGAGCAGTTGCAATATAAGACCAAGTAATGTGGCATGATATTTTCCACCATATTCTTCCAGCCTCTGATGGTATGTGGCTCAGCAAACTCCTTAAGCAGAGGTGGTAGAACTTTACATTTAACTTCCTTTTCTCCATTAATTTGTCATTTTGCTTTGAAATGTATTTGTACTAAAATTTCAAGTAACAAGATTTCCACAGATTCCAGCAACTAGACAGCTCCAGATAGCATTGGACTCTGACCTCCGTGCCATGCTTTTTTTGACCTGGAAAATGCCAAATGCCCACCACAACCGCTCTATCAGTCCCCTCCTCAGCTGGATAGGCAAGAGGAAATATTATGAAAGGCTCATGGGTCGAGTCAGCAATTACTGTGATGGACAAACCAGACTGAATCTGGGAAGAAAAGAAAGTTTAATCTATCACCAATAAAATCAGAGTGGATAATGAGAAATAAAACTGGATCTTAAAATATCTTCCCCCGACCCCTCTCTTCTTCCCAGGCTCAGCTTCACTCCTGTTTCTCTACCTCCTTCCCCTGAGCAGCACAGGGGGACGGGGAATGGGGGTTATGGTCAGTTCATCACACCTTGTCTCTGCCGCTCCTTCCTCCTCAGGGGGAGGACTCCTCATACTCTTCCCCAGTTCCAGTGTGAGGTGTCTCTCACAGGAGACAGTTCTCCAAGAACTTCTCCAAAGTGAGTCCTTCCCACGGGCTGCAGCTCTTCACAAACTGCCCCAGAGTAGGTCTCTCCCACAGGGTGCAGTCCTTCAGGAACAGGCTTCTCCAACGTGGGTCTCCCATGGGGTCACAAGCCCTGCCAGCAAACCTGCTCCGGGCATCGGCTCCTCTCTCCACAGGGTCAGAGGTCCTGGCAGGAGCCTGCTCCTGCCTGGACTTCCCATGGGGTCACAGCTTCCTTCAGGCATCCATCTGCTCTGGCGTGGGGTCTCTTCCATGGGCTGCAGATGTAGATCTGCTCCACCGTGGACCTGGATGGACTGCAGGGGGACAACCTGCCTCACCGTGGTCTTCATTGTAAATTAAGAAGGAGAGAAGCAGGACTGGTAAGAAAATGGTACTTAGTCTGCTTATTCTGCTCCCTGTGACCTGACAATAATTTACGTGCGGTACTAAGTAAAAGAAAAGTTGCCATGAAGTTACATGTTATCTCCCTCTTGAGGGAATAATAATTGTAAAATTGCAAACCCCAGATCCAGTTTACTGTTATAAATGGATTTTATATATGAATAGATTTGGAGGTAAGTGGTGAAACTGTTGCTCATGAAGGTGTTTGCTTTATATTGCTTTTGCGTGCAGGGCAATCATTCTCCACTTGTTTGTGATTTTTATTACATATGATGCCCACTCATATTTTATGAGAAATGTTTATGCAGAGTAATCTATTTGATTCGGCATCTCAATATTTACCTAATGAGTGTATATTGCATATGATTAATCTTCTTATATTTTACTGTTCGAAGCATTAAAAAAAAAATATAACCGGAGTGGGCAGTTTCATGCTATGCAATAAACTGCAAATGAATAGAGGCTTTTAGCAAAGGTGTTTGAACTTACAGCTCATGGCTGTCTTGTAGTGTTTTGCGTTCAGACAAAATGAGTTTTTCCAAAGAATTCTTTTTTAAGTTCTTCTAAACTAAACTGAACTGAAATGGCTGACTTGCAGTTTTATATGATTTAAGAATTTGAACTGTGTAATTGGATGGGGTCTGCAATTTGTTTCCATCCTGTGGTTGTGTTTGTCTCTTCTTGTTTCATCAGGTACTGCCGAGGGAAAAGCTAGTCTGTCCTTTTCGTAGTGAAACAGAAAACACTGAAAATGTTTACAAGTTTGGGCACCTCTTGAAAAGCCATTGTATTCCCTAATATGTTCTTATAAATTAAAATGTCCTGTAAGTTGGTTTTTCTGTCTGCTACAGGTATCAGGGAAAAGGGTCAGCTTCCTTTAATACACAGTGAGATTCTGTCTTAATCACTATATCCCCAGAGGTGGAAGTTTCAGCAGCTCTGCAGACAAATAGCTAAGGAATGATATGTGATACTTTTCATGTGACCCTCTTGTCCTGGGATCAAAGTTGTGTGATGGAGCTCTTGGTCTGTCAGTTCCCCTCCTATGGCTTTTGATGCAGTTGGCCATTTTCATTCAAAAATGATGGAGAATTAAAGATCTTAATGATATCTTTTAAACTTAGGTAAACAAAGGACAAGAACATCAAAGAAGGAACTTGGTGAGACCCACTGAAAGAGGCATTTCTAAGCTCATATGTCCTGAGGGGTAAGAGCCACCTAGCCAGCCTCCACCAGCCGTGTCACATACGACCCAAATACATTTACTGGAAGGAGCTGGAAGTACTGGTTGAGGTGGATGGGAAAGGAGGCAGAAAACCTGACTTGTAGGATGCAGGACACAAATCTGAAAGAAAATAGTCTTTTTTTTAACTTTACCATGCGTGAAATAGCTTGTTTATTTTGGGGCTGATTGAGTTTCTGATATGGTTAAAGCCATGCTGTGAATCTCTGCTGACAAGCAGGACACTTTTTGTTCATGACTGACAGTCCCATGCATGATAACACCTTTGAAGAATCAAGTCAGAGGCATGGGGAAGCAGGGATGCTGATTAAGACGTGGATATTATCCCCAAAAGTAGAAAAGCAAGGGAAATAATCTAATTTGCTATAGGCTGGCAGTTTAAAAAGTAGTTTATCCCACGTTTTCACACTTCCTCCAGTTTTCATACAAAAGTACAGTAGTTTGGTTTAGTGGCTTTGGTTTTTGAAAAGTGGGTAAGCATGGTTTTATTAAAAATAGAAAAATCAGATTTCTGGGTTAGAAAAAAAAAGCATATAGTCTCCAATCCTGTGTCTGTTAGTAATCAGTGATTCACCTGGATGAGGATTAACAGGCCATGTATGAAGCTGTCTTTATCTGGTATGTCCTGCTAGCTGCTTGCAAACAGCAGTTCAAAGAAATTCTGAGCAAGCATTAATATGCAATGATATATTCTCCATCGGTGAGTTTAAGCTCTGGTATGAACTAGATTTTGCTTTTGTCTTCTCAGTTTCCTGGGGCAAGGAGTTCCACAATTTAATTGTGAAGTGTATGAAAAGGTAATTTCCATTGTTATTGTTTTCAAACCTTCCTTAAGATTGTTTTATTTCAGACTGCCTATTTCTTGGGCATCACAAACAATTATTTGCAGTTTTTCTTCTTTGCACAGTTCCTAGCTATACAGACCTCTCTTGTCCTTTTCTTCACTCTAGAATTCCTGCAACCTATAATTTTGTATGTGTGGTTACGATTTTTTTTCCCCCTGAGTGCATTACTTTGTATTCATCAGTATTGAAATTCATCTGCAATCTTATAACCCTATCACTCAGCATTGCGAGATCCTTTTATGAGTCTTTGAAATCAGCACAGAATTGACTGTTCTGAATAATTTTGTGTTATTTATTCCCTTGTCCAGACCGCTTATGAATATGCCGAGCTGAACAAACTCTGGGACAGATCCTTGAGGGACTTCCCTGGCAATTTTCCTTCACTATGAAGAAGTCCTCTGTTATTCCTTTAGTTTCTTGTATTTTAGATTTGTATTACTCTGTAAGGAGATAGTTAATTTCGTTGGTCTGTCCAGGCCTGTGGTTGCACTGCATTGCTTCCCATCCATATTCACATGCTCCTGCTCCAGCTAAGATTTTTTTTAGCGAAGGGAGACCAATTCCCTGCTGATTACATGGGAGTGAATTGGGAGCAAGGCTAGCGGAGTTCAGAGCAACTTAGCAAGCCTATAAATCCCACTGATAAAGGAGGCCTTGATGCCTTTCTTCTTCCTTCATCACCATCAGAAGAAAAAAACAACCACGGCTCCTATGATAAATGCAGCCTGTGCTCGGAGCAACAGAAGAGGAGGGAAAGGGAGAGCAATGGACCTGGTTGGCCGTTAATTGAACCTGACACGTGTTTACACAAGGAACCAAATTGGCAGTGGCCTAAAAGCACTGATTTATAAGGCTATTGATTAGCAGTGACCCAGTCAGGAAAAGCAATGGCAAACTGCTGCTTCAGCATCGCCCATAAGGGCAAAGTTCAGTGCAAACAGCCCACGTGTGTGTATTTATAGAAGTATACATACGCTCATTACCATCCCAGGCTTCTATTAACATATCCATATGTTACAACATCTATGTGTTCACAAGACCAAACCCGTACTCTGTTATCCTTCATATTAATTAGGTTTTTACACACATATTGAGACAGATGTCCTAGATGTACTTGGATTTAGCTGATACATATTTATAAAGGCAGGCACCTGTGGTCACAGTTTATCTTTTGCTGCCTTGCTTTCCTAGGAATACAGCACAGCTCTCTTCAAGATTACTTCCCTTTTTATTGGTATCTCATCTTCCACACTGAAGCTGCTTCAGTGTCTAAAGTCCTTCAAGTTATAGATACATCTTAGCACTCTGTCATGTAATGCATCATATGTATGCATCTCACACTCGAAGTATGAAATATTCACTTGGCCTACTCGGCTTGCTGTACAGGGAATATTTTAATATTGTACAAATCAACTTTTTTCAGGCAAATATTCTTTCATCACCTTAATGTTGGAGGACTTTTTTCCAGAAGTATAAATAAACACAGTGTTTTAAAATCCTTATTTATAGTAATGCTTTTGGACATGAGATGCAAATATAATGCAAAAGAAGAGACTCACCACTTGCCGTTTCTCTGATAGCATAGAGAAATATTCTGTTTCAAGCCCAGTTTTCATTTTTAACTGGAGTTTGCGCTTCTAAAGTGTGTAGGTAATGGACTGAGGATTATCATTTTTTTCAATTAAAAAAAATCAGAATTTTCCAACCACCAAATTAAAATCTGAAATTTTGCAAACCTGTAACCAGGAAAAATCCAAATCCCAATCTCAAAAACCCTTCAAACACAAACCCATTCAATTTCACCCAAGCTGTTTAATTTTAATTTTCATCTTTTAAATATATAGATATGCATAAATGTGAATATAAGTTCATTAAACTTTCCAAACTTGAGGATGATTTTAAAGAAACAGTTTTCATAATGCTGAAGTCAGGTACTTTTCAAAATTTGGGAGTGGTGGTACAAAAACACTCCAGTCAGAAAAGACAAGAGAAGCTGACTGCCTCAAATGCCTTCTGTTCTGATGAACTTCCATCTCCTGAGAGAACAGAAGCCTTTAAACAGAAAATTCCCAACCAGTTCTACTGCACGCTCTGTGTCTGAAGCTCTGCAATTCCCTTGCTCCATCTGTACTTTTTCTGTCTATTTACACACAACATAATAAGAAATATCATGGATGCAGAACCCAAATGTGCTCAAGGCCTAGGGAGCCTTCTCAGTAATATCACCTCTCCTCATTAACACAGCTCATTCACATCAATTATTGTTCATATTGTTTTTCTTCCTCCCTTTGCACCGCTCGGCCATGCTGAACAGCCCTGGGACTGGTGGCTGGGGAAGCTGGAGCAGCCAAGGGGAACTCCATGAGGCGTAATGACCTGCTGCACATCTGGGCTCCCCCTGACCATCCATCAGACAGGGACTTCTCCCAGCTTCCCATCACTAGCTGTAGGATTTTTTTCTTTCTGCTTCTGAGGTGAATCAGACCTGACTTTAAAGTCCTGATTTCCACATGCCGAGGAGTTTCAAAGTCTCTCTGGGAGAGATCTAGCTGTAGGAAGGTGGCTCGTGAGAGATGGTGGCTGGAAGTGGTGATCTGAAATCACAGGATCTTCCCTTCAGAAACAGCATCATGGATACTGAAATCAGCCAGAACCAGCAGCTAACATAGCAGGGTGATATCCAGGGCAGAGCGGGCACAATTTCTACCTGGGCAGCTTTTGGACCATCAACATCTGGGACTGAAAGCACATCAGATGTCACCACATGGATCCTACAGGTTAGATGCATTGCCACGAACCTTTACTTGAGGCACTCAGAGGGACATGCTGGTTCGGTTAGTAGTGGCACCAGGGAACTTTTGGGATGGGTGCTGTAAAGTACAAAATGAACAATGTCCTTTAGTGAGGAGCTGAGAGTGCAAAGTAGGGTGGTCATCAGCAAACAGAGGAAACAGTGTTGTGAAAGTCATCTAAGAAAACAAGCCAAAGTTTAGGTCTCTGTTAAATACATAAATTAGATTTTTTTATTATCAAATCTCTCACTTTTCACAAGGGTGTGTAGTGGTAGGACAAGGGGGAATGGCTCTAAACTAAAAGACGGCAGATTTAGATTAGATATTAGGAAGAAATTCTTCACTAGGAGGGTGGTGAAACACTGGAACAGGTTGCCCAGAGAAGCTGTGCCTGCCCCCTCCCTGGCAGTGTTCAAGGCTGGGTTGGATGGAGCTCTGAGCACCCTGGACTAGTGGAAGGTGTCCCTGCTCATGGCAGGGGGGTTGGAACTAGATGATCTTTAAGGTCCAGCTCTTACCATTCTATGATTCTATGATCTTTTCCTAAAGTTTTTAATTCATCTTCTTTAGCCTTCTGTTCTTCTCAGTTTTGTGAGGGCTCGTTAGCTATTAATGCTTTATGTTTACTTTTATCTGGTAGTTCCTTTCAGTTCCCATTTTTAAATTAAGGTGATGCATTGGGGTCTTGTTTTAGTTCGCTTCACACACACACTTTGTAACAGAGGTAATGAACTTGGACTCTTATTCCAAACAGTAAATGCATCCTCCATTTTGTATGTAACATGGTTGAGATGCAACACATGTATTTATATCGAGAAGATAGATAGGTAACATCTTTTCTTGTTGCTGCTATTAGAAACTGTACAACTTACAGAAGTTTCACCTAGCAGAAATGAGGGTGGTCAGGTTTCAGCTGTCAAATCCAGGTGTCTATTAGAAAAACATGCATGGTGCGAAAAAACCAAGTCCTTTTCATTTAGAGGCCTACTGTGAAGCAGGAGTTCTTGTTGCCTAAATTTGAAAAGGTGGATCCTCTGCCAGTTTAAATCGTGTCTGCACACAAAGCATTCGTTATTCTATCTGCAGAGCATCTAGAAAAGAAATAACAGGAGCTCAGAAGGGTATTACTAGTCAAGATCAGTGTGCATTGACAGAATTTCCTGTGGGAAATGTTTCAGAACTGTTACATATCCTGTGGCATGAACTCACGCACTGAGTCAGGCAAGTTTTTCTTGAGCATGAAGTGCATTTTTTGCATTGGACAGAGCTGTCTGGCTTGTTACAGACAAAAATGTACAATTCATTCCTACCATGCCAAATAATGTATTAAATTGAGTTGGGGTTTTTTTATATTTCTTTAGCTGCTTAAATGAAAGTAATAATGAAAAAGTTAAAAAAACCACACAAACCCCTTGCCAGTAGCATGCTTCAGAAATTTAATTTGCATTAAAATACGATGTTAGTGCAAAGGGAAACAACAAAAATGAAGTTTAAAGAATGCATGGGATAATCTTTTCTTTTCCTTGTGATACCGTATGTTGGCAAAAACAAAGACTCTAAAACTCATTTGGGAGTTTTAGAAAGCAAGCAATTTTTTATTACAGTGCCAGATGCACAGGGGATAATTCCTCCTAGTGCACACCATGTAGTGAAGCAGGCATTCCTTTATTCAGTTTCTTACCAATATTTCAGCCCATGGGGCAGCCCCATGCTGCCACTTGGTTACATCATTCACAGAACACCTGGTCAGCATTTTCACACCACACGTGTTCAGTGAGTAGGGGTCCGGGGGGTCTTCCTTCTAGGGGGTGTGATTTTTAGTATTGTAATGAAGGATAGGTTACTTTCAGACACTACTTTTTGGCCAGAACCAGCAAAAACTAGCTAGCTACTAAGAAGCAGTCCTCTCAGGACTCTTCAAGGACAGTTTCCTCGATTTAAAGGCTCCTTTTGTTCATCTTCTTGGCAGCTTGAAGGCAAAGGTTTCGAACGCACTCCTAAATCAGCAGCAAAGTCCAGCTCTTCTGACTATACCAAGGCCTTTACGGTAACATTTGTGGTGTGTCCGTCCGCCGTCCCCTCCCGTCCTCCCCCCAGCGAGAGGAGCTGCAGCCCTTTCTTTATGTTTTAGTTCATCTTCCAACTCCTCTGGTTCCGTTAAATGGTTACTAACTATCTAGCTCTCCTGCTCTGGCTGTCACAACGAGCCTGTATGTACCTTATTTTTAATTTCTCCCTTTCTTATCTTTGCCTCCACTATGTTTGTTTTGGGATGGGTTTGCCTTCGCTTTTGCGCATCAGCCCGATGTCCTCGCTGAGCCGCTACCCCGGAGCGGCTGCGGGGGCGGGGGGAGCGAGCCGACGAGCCCCCGCGCTGCCGGGCCGGGCCCGCCGCGGAGCGCAGCTCTGCTCCGGCTGACGCAAGCTTCCAGCAGCCACGAAACTGCGGCGAATCTGCAAAATGCAACTCACGGCGGCGGGTTCGCAGGTAAACTGCAGGACACCGGTAGAAGCGGCGTCCGGCTTCGCGCAGCTGCTCTGACCCTTCCGCATCTCCTTCGGGGCGCAGGAAGCAGCCGCCAGACGACGACGCCGCCGGGCCCAGCAACCCCACCGCCCCCGCGCGCTGCCGGCCCCGCCGCGCGCCCCGGCAGAGCGGGACGCCACGCCC
>Ga0181612_125000_pt1 | contig 14070 bp, 5 predicted proteins | sample HoacroProtozoa21_FD_119630 | JGI IMG/M metagenome (GOLD analysis project Ga0181612, IMG submission 119630) | Hoatzin crop microbial communities from Cojedes, Venezuel. Combined Assembly of Gp0051906, Gp0051904, Gp0051908
AGTTGGTCAAGTTGTCATACAACATCTTGGTCACCATGTAGCCCGAGTTCATACCGCACACCGAGAACAGCGGCGAGTAGTCAACAGGCTCGTTCCATCCCAGGTTATCGTGGGTTGCACCGTTGTCGTCGGTGTGGTTCACGATGGTGTTGTCGGCGTTGCTGGTCATGGCCTTGTTCAGGCACTCCAGAATGGCGTCGGCATCCCACTTGCCATCCTTGTAGCTACCGCTACCCTTCTTGGTCAACTTGTTGATCCAGCGGGCCTTGAGCAGGTAGGCAAGTTTAATCCACTTGTTCACGTCACCGCCGTTCCAGGTGTCACCCTCGGCGAGCGTGGGCAGCGCGTTGGCGTCCTGGTTGCGACCTTGCTCCAGGTAGGTAATAGCCTGGTCGATGTCTTCCAGACAGCCCATGTAGATGGTGCGACCCGTGTCATACTCGGGCACAACATTCTCGCTGCTGGCCTGAGTGTAAGGCATCTCGCCATACAGGTCGGTCATTGCCATGAAGCCATAGGCCTTGATGAGCAGTGCCGCGCCGGCATACTGGTAGTTCTCGGCCTCCAGTGCCTTCTCATACATGTCGGGCACGTTGGCATAGGCACCCACAAACCACCACTGGTAGGGCGTGGTCACCTGACCAATCACGGGATACCAGTAGGATACATGCCAGTAGTTGCCACCGCTGTAGTTGCGGGTCCAGTCACCCATGGCCATGGTGGTGCGCCATGCACCAAACTGCAGACCACTGTTGGTGTAGAACTGAATGTGAGCCAGTCGCTGCTGATATTCGGTGCTCTCGGCAGATGGGTTGTCGGGGTCGGTGTTCACGTCGAGCCAGTCGTTGCACGAGGTGAGCGAGAGTGCCGCAATTCCCAATCCGCACAGTATAATCGATTTCAATAGTTTCATATTATTATAGAATTTATATGAGGTTCATAAATTTACTTCACGATAATCTCACAGATGGAAACGCGGTTCCAGCTCAGTTCGTCAAACATGTTGGTCTCGCCAGCGCCAGCAGCGTTGATGCGGTTGGCAGCGATGCCATACTTGTTGACGAGCATGTCCTTGACGCTGGCGGCACGGCCGTTGGCGAGGCGCTCGTTGTTGTCCTTGGGACCCTCGGGTGAGGCATAGCCACGGATGGTGCAGGTGGCAGCGGGATGGCTCTTGAGGTAAGAGGCGACGCGCTCCACGTTGGGACGCTGGTCGGCGCTCACGGCAGTCTTGTTGACACCAAAGTGGACGAGAATCTTGAGATACTCGGCACTGTTGTCAATAACCTGGGCGGGAGCGTTCTTGGCAGCTGTCAAGTCGTTGCGGCAGCTGGCCAGGGCACGGTTGGCGGCATCCAGGTCGTTCTGGAGCTGAGCAATGCGGCTATTAGCATTGTTCTGCGTCTCGGTCAACTGGTTGCGCAGGCTGTTAATCTGGCTATTCAGGTTGTCCAGGTCAGCGCTGGCATAGTTCCTCACGGGAAGTTCGTCGTTGGCACCAAAGGTCAGGTTCACACCGATGGCAAACTGGCGGGTAGCGGGAACGCCACAGTAGTCAAAGCCAACCGACGAGGAACCACCCACGCCGGCACCAGCGGCAGCCACCTCGGGATCACCATCATAGTTGGTGAACAGCAACAGGTTGCTTGCCGATGCAGTGATGGAGGCACGCTTGATGTACTTGAGCGGAGCCAGGAAGCTGCGAGGCACGTCATAGCTCAACGAGATGGTGCGCAGGCGCAGGCTGTTAACGCGAGTAATCCAGTTGCGGGTCTCATAGTTGTAGGCACCCGTGTAGTAGTTCTTGATGATGTTGTAACCACTCATCCACACACCATTGAACTGGTAGTACTGGTCGGCATACCAGGTGTTGGACACGGGTGTGCTGCTGGCGATATTGCCATCGTTGTCGTAGGTCACATTAACGCCCTCGATTGTGAGAGGCTCGTTGCGGATGTCACCCGAGAACTTGCTCACGCCGTTCATGGTCATCGCATACTTGGTGCCGTTGAACACGTCACCGCCCACGCGGAACTCCCACAACATGTTGAATGTCCAGTGCTTGCCAAAGGTGAAGGTGTTGTTCCAACCACCGGTGAACTTGCTCTCGCGGTCACCCACCTCATAGGTCTCGTTGTCGGTGGTCGGGAAACCGTTGGTGTCCAGAATCAGGTCACCATTGTAGCGAGCCCACTTGGTGCCACTGATAGCCATGAAGTCACCACCGCTGAACGAGGCAGCCTTGGCGCCGCCATATTGCACGTCGGTGACATACATGATATCCATGCCCTCGAGCAGGTTATCCATGGTGCCACGGTTGCCAGCCACGTTGATACCCGTCTCCCATGTGAAGTTCTCATGCTGGATGGGGGTGCCACTCAGGCTGATTTCAAGACCCTTGTTGTAAACATTACCAGCGTTGAACGAGCAGAAGATGTAACCAGTCGATTGAGGACCACGCGGTGACAAAATCTGGTTGAACGAGTTGTTGGTATAGTAGGCGATGTCAAACTTCAAGCGGTTCTGCAAGAAACGCAATTCCAGACCGACCTCGGTCGAACGCGTCTTCTCGGGCTTCAAGTAGGGGTTACCACGGGTCCAGGTGTTACCCAGGCCGACGATGCCGCCCAGATAGGTGCCCACAGGCCACAGATAGGTGTTGGTCTCGTAGGGGTTGGTGTCCTTACCTACCTCGGCCCAGCTGGCGCGGATTTTACCGAATGACAGCCAGTCGGGCAGGCTCTCGCGCATCAGCTCGGTGAAGGCGATGGCACCACTCACGCTAGGATAGAAGTAGCTGCGGTTGTCCTTGGGCAGCGTCGAGGTCCAGTCGTTGCGGCCTGTCACGGTCAAGAAGATGGCGTTGCGCCAGTCGATGCGGAACTCACCGAAGGCGGCTACCAGCCTCTTCTTGCTGGTGCTGTGCTTGAACTGCTTGTCCTCGTCGCTGGCGTTGTTGTAGCTGTAGAAGTTGGGCACGGCAAAGTTCCATGCCATCTCATAGTCGCGGCGGGTCTTGGTATAGTCGGTGCTGGTGCCCAACATCAGGTTGATGTTGAAGTCACCGAACTGCTTGTTCCAGTTACTCATCAGGTTGGTGGACAGATAGCGATACTTGTACATGTTGTCGCTCATCATACCTTCTTGCCAAACCTGCTTGTTGGGGCCGTCGGGGGCGATGCGGTTGGCACTCTGGGTCGTGTAGCTGTCCACACCCATGCGGTAGTTAATCCACCACCAGTCAAACAGGTCCCACTTCACATTGAAGTTGCCAGTGAAACGCTCGGTGTTGTCCTTCATGCTGTTCTTGTTAACAACCCAGTAAGGATTGCTCCAGCTCTCGTCCCAGGGCTGCAAGTCGGGGAACATGGAGTAGCGTGAGCCGTCCTCGTTCAAGTAGTGGCTCATGTCCTCGGTGGGAGCCCAGTTGTAAACCGAATAGAGCGCACCCGAACCCGTGTTGCCGTACAGGGCGGCACCCGTCAGGGTCTTGGTCGTGCGGGCGTCACTGTAGGCAGCGTTGGCACCAAAGGTGAAACGTCCCACACGCTGCTCACCATTGAAGCGGAAGGTCGTCTTGGTGTAGCCCGTCTTGGGGACAATACCATCTTGGTCATAGTAGGAGCCGCTCAAGAAGAAGCTGTTGTTCTCGGTACCGCCGCTCACGCTCAAGTTGGTGTCCCAGATGATACCAGTATCAAAGAAGTTCTTGATGTTATCATAGGTCTCGGTTCCACTTGACACTTTCTCACCCCATGAGCTGTAGGTGTTGGTCTGGTTGAAGTTTAACGCGCTGATGGTGCCATCGTCATTATAAACCTCTTGCAGATAACCACGCTTGTAGGTCTTCTGCTGTTCGGGCAGGTCTTTCACCATGCTGGTGATGAACTTGGTGCTCAAGTTCACCTCGGTGTGACCGGCTTTACCCTTCTTGGTGGTGATGATAACCACACCGTTGGCGGCTCGTGAGCCGTACAGCGCCGAAGCGGCAGGACCCTTCAGGATTGACATGTTCTCGATATCCTCGGGGTTGATGTCCATCACGCGGTTTGACGACGTGGTGGAGCTGTTCATCATACCATCAAATGCCGAGTTGCCGATAACGCCACCCGAGTTGTCATAGATGACCCCGTCAACAACAAACAGCGGCTGGTTGTCGCGGTTCTCGCTGCCCGAGGTACCACCACGCAGGATAATCTGTGCACCCGAGCCGGCTGCACCCGACGATTGGGTGATGTTGACACCTGCAATCTTACCTGACAACGAGTTGATGGCGTTGGCGGTCTTGTTGCGCATCAGCTCATCTGACTTGAGGTCGTCAACGGCATAGCCCAGCGACTTCTTGTCCTTGCGGATGCCCAGGGCGGTGACAACAACCTCGTCGAGCACCTTGTCGTTAGCCTCCATGGCAAAGTCCATGTTGGAGCCCGTGACGGTGATTTCACGGGGCTTGCTGCCAATGTAGGACACTTCGAGCACGTCGCCAGGGTTGGCGGCGATGGAATACCTGCCGTCAACATCGGTGGCGGTGCCGCGGTTGGTCCCCTTGACCTTGACGGTGGCTCCGATGAGCGGTTCACCCTCGGCGTCACGAATGACACCGGTGACTTTGTTGTGTTGAGCGGCAGCGGTGAAGCCCATGCTGGACTGGCTCGTTGCCATTCCAGCAGGAACTCCACTGGCAATGGCCAGTGCAGCCAACAGTGCTAGTTGTTTTTTCATACGCACATGTTTTTTAGTTTGTAATGTGTAGTTATTAATACATTTATTATTAAGGTGTTGATTAATCGTTGTGCTTTGTTTTTCATTGTGTGTCATGCCTCGGTGGGAGGTTTAGCATCGTGGCATGATACAGCCATACACCGAAATCATGGCGCAAAATTCTAATTTTTTTCACAATTCACCAAATTTTTGGCCACATTTTTTATTATTTTGCTTTCCATTTTTCAAATTAATGCCATATTTTTTGACTTTTTAACAAATTGCGGGACACTGACAATCCCAGCCTTGACAGGTTGACACAAGCAAGGCTGTGCCGCACGGTTTCCCGTGGTGGCGCAGCCTTGCTCTCGCTATTAGGATTAGGTTTGTGGTCTAGTCAGACACGTTCAATAACCCTATGCGAAAAGCCTTGCCGATGAGCTCGGCGACATTGCGTGTGCCGGTCTTGCGCAGCAATTGCTTGCGGTGGTATTCCACCGTGTTGGCCGAGATGAAGATCTGTGCCCCGATTTCCTTGCTGCTATAGCCATATGAAAGCATTTCAAGCACCTGCTTCTCTCGTGCCGTGAGTTCAATGTCTGGGTTATTCATATGTATCGTTATTTATAAGTTGCTATGAGTAACGCATTTGCAAAAATAGTCATGAAAATCCATCGCACCAAACAAAATGCCAACAAAATAGCAATATGTTATTAAAAACTATTCATTTCAGTAATTAAATGGTTTGAAATCGGTACTTTTTTGCCCGCTATCGTTTCAATTGTCAATAACCGACATCGATAGTTTCATACATCTCACCACCAGATAACTTTTACAACCTTGCGTTTAAATAAAAAATCACAAAAAATATAACATTTTATCGCTAAAATGCTTGCTGTTGTGAAAAAATGACTATATTTGCACCGTTTTTATAACAATCAATTCTCAAAAAATAAAGTAAATTTTCTCATACTCTAAAAACTTTGCGGCTGCGATTTTGTGAAAAATTGCTCCGCTTTTTTTAGTTCGCCTTTGTCCGCATCTGCGCAAGGACCGCCCCTTCAGTCGAAAAATGAAGAAAATTTGTAGTACACAGTAAAAAATCTTCTATTCTTTAATCCCTTGAAAACAAACAAGCCACAACCCACGAGGGTCAAAGTTGAGGTTAACTATTTCTTACCATCGGCCGCAGTTAACCTCAGTTGGTTAGTGCCACTAACCATCTCGCCCCCTTCTTTCTTTAATTTCGACTTCAGATTGCACTAAATCCCCAAATCCATGCCATTTTTAGGGAACGCACTCCCCAAATCTATGCCAGATTTGGTGATTTAAAAGGTGCAAATCTACACATTTCATGAAGCAACGCATTTGTTCAATAATAATGAACGACAAAATAAATTGAACAAATACAATTCACGACCACTGTCCTAATTATTATCATTCAACTTTAGCAAGTTAAAAACCTGCTAAACTTGAATAATTTGATAAAAAAGTTATCTGGAAGTCTAAAAACGATGGAATATCATTTCATTTCCTGCGTTGTTGTGTTGGTGTTTGGGAATGTGTTGCATGGTTGGGGGGCTGTGCCGGTGTGCCTTTCCCTGCCGAATAAGGTAGTTTTTGTTTGTTTCAGTGCAATGGTGTGGAGAAAAAATTATACCTTTGTTGTTTGATATCAACAAGACAAGGTAAAAAAGAACAGGATGAAGACCGATTTGATTTCGCAAGTGAAGCGTGGCATGGTGTCGAGCCGCTATTATCGCCCCGAGAGCGAGGTGGAGCTGGCATCGCTCACGCGCTTTGAAAAAGTATATACCAAGGTCGTAGAGACAGCCGATGAGGGAGCTGCCGATGCCGCCGCCGATGTGGCGGACATCATCGACCGCTGTGTGCAAGAGCGCGGCCGTTGTGTCATCGGCTTTGGTTCGGGAAAGTGTGCCCTCAAGGTCTATGACGAGTTGGTGAAGCTCTATTTTGCCGACAAGGTGAGCTTTGCCAATGTGGTTGCGTTCAGCTTGAGCGAGCTGGGCCTGGGAGTTGTCGAGGATGACGACCACAGTGCGATGGGCCGCTTGAGGAATCACCTGTTCAACAGGATAGACATCGACCCTGACCGGATACACACCTTCAGCAACGAGGCCACTAAAGAGAATGTTCACCGCTTGTGCAAGGCCTATGAGGCCGAGATTGCCGAGGCAGGAGGATTGGATTTGGTGATTTGTGAGCTGACCAAGAACGGCTCCATCGCCTACAATGAGCCTGGCTCGTCGATGAACTCGACGTGCCGCCTGATGCTGCTGGGCAACGAGTCCCGCACCCGTGTGGCTGAGGCGTTCCAGAGCGAATCGGCCCCGCTGACGGCTGTGACGCTGGGCATTGGCAACATCCTGGCAGCACGGCGCATCATCTGTGTGGCATGGGAGGAGGCCAGTGCCGACGCGTTGTTCAACACCATCGAGGGCAAGATGGGCGACACGGTGCCTGCCTCGTTCCTGCAAATGCACAGCAACACCAAGATTGTGGTGGACCTGGAGGCCGCGTCACGGCTCACGCGCATCAGTTATCCGTGGAAGGTCACCTCGTGTGAGTGGACCGACAAGTTGATACGTCGAGCCATCGTGTGGTTGTGTCAAGTGACCGGCAAGCCCGTGCTCAAGCTCACCAACAAGGACTATAACGACTATGGCTTGAGTGAGCTGGTGGCACTGTATGGCTCGGCCTACAATGTCAACATCAAGATTTTTAACGACTTGCAGCACACCATCACAGGGTGGCCTGGAGGCAAGCCCAACGCCGATGACACTTACCGTCCCGAGCGTGAGACCCCCTATCCCAAGCGCGTGCTGGTGTTCAGCCCTCATCCCGATGATGCGGTGGTGTCGATGGGTGGCACGCTGCGCCGCCTGGTGGAGCAGGGTCATGATGTGCATGTGGCGTTCCAGACCGATGGTGACGTGTCGGTGAGCGATGAGGACTTGTATCGCTGTGCGGTGCTGGGCGACCGCATCACACGCCACTTCAACATTGCCAATGAAGTGGTGCATGACATGAGTGAGCGTCTGTCTCGCAGGCTGCAAATCAAGACCGCTGGCGAGCCCGACACCGACGAGATGCGCTTTGTCAAGGGGGCCATTTTGTTGTGCGAGGGGCTGATAGCGTGTCGTGCCCTGGGATTGACGCGTGACAAGCTGATGGACCTGCGCATGCCGTTTTACACCGATGACCCTTATGGCCAGGGCAAGCTCACCGAGGCCGATGTGGCCGTGGTGCAGCGTGCCATCGAGCAGGTGCACCCGCACCGGATTTTCATTGATGGCGACATGACCGACCCGCATGCCACCCACACGCCAGCGACCCAGGCGGTGTTGCAGGCTCTGGACAACCTCAAGGGCGAGGAGTTCATGCAGGATTGCCGCGTGTGGATGTATCGTGGCCAGTGGGGGCAGTGGGACATCGACTATGTGGAAATGGCTGTTCCGATGAGCCCCGAGGAGTTCCAGTACAAGCGTGACGCCATCCTCAAGTTCCAGTCTCAAATCCATGATGCGCCGTTCCGCACCAGCGATGACGGCATGTTGTCATGGCAACGCTCCATCGACCGCAATCACAAGCTGGCCGAGTTGTACGACCGTCTGGGCCTCGCTACCTATGAGGCCATCGAGGCATTTGTGCAATATCGTTTCTAGAGACCGTGCCGTGTCACCACCAGGTGGGACGATAGGCGGTGTAGTAGTAGAATGATGGGTCGGGTGAAAGGATGAGATAGCCCCAGTTGTCAAAGTCATAATAGACCCGCTCGTTAGTGCCGTCATAGTAGTCGAGCAGGAGCACGTCGCCCTGCACGTACCAGTTGAAGCCTATGTAGGTCAGTCCGTAGGTTGAGTAGTAGGAATATTGGCCCGTGTAGTCGCTATAAAACTCATAGCGTATCACGTCATAACCCGATATGTCGTACTCCCCATATTCATCAACGCCATATTCTGATTCCCAGCCGCCCAGCAGGTCGTCCCAGTAGCGGTGTGGTTCATCATCATCACATGAGGCCAGCGTCATGGCCATGATGGCGCAAAGCAGCAAGTTTAAAATTTTGTTGGTTTTCATTATCGCATGAATGTTTTGTGAGATTGTTTTGTTGTTCTTGTCGCGACAAAGGTACAACTTTTTGTCGAATCCACAACACACCTGGCATGATGTTTTATCTTGACGCCTGTTTCAGGTCTTGCTCAATCCACAGCGCCACGCTGTCGGCAGTGTTGGGTCCGATGACCTGGCTGGCGACAGCCTTGACCTCGGGAAAAGCATTTTCCACTGCCACACTGTGGTCGGCGGCCTGCATCATGGCGATGTCGTTGCGATTGTCGCCAAAAACCACCACCCTGGTGGCTCCCACTTGCCGAGCCAGCCGGCGTATGGCGGCAGCCTTGGTGGTCCCGTCGGTGTAAATTTCCAGATAGCCGTTGCTGTCGTCAAAGATGTCGTGATAGAGCGTGACCGTGCAATCAACCTGCTGCTGCACGTCATGGGCAACAGCACTCAACCTGGCATAGCTGTTCATCGAAAAGATGAGCAGTGCCTCGTCGGGACTGTGCCGCCAGTCGCTGTCGTCCAGCACAAACCGCTTGAGCGGCAGGCCTTGCCGTTGTGCCACAAAAGCCTGCTCCTGAGCCGACATGGAACCACAATGATGGGTGACCAGCAGGTTGTCGTGACGGCGGTAGATGAACGGCGTGAGCCCATGTTGCTCAAACACGTCGCCGATGGCATTGAGTGTGCTTTCGGCGATGGGGCGCGTCTGCTCAAAGGCATGTGTGGCGGGATTCCACATCGCCGCACCACCCATGACAATGAATGGCAACGTGGCGTGCACCTCGCTCATGAGCGGCACCACCGTGGCGGGTGTGCGTGCCGTTGCCACCGTGAACAGGCCTTCCATGTCACCCACCACGCGGTTGAGTGCCTGCACGGTGGTGGGTGACAGCTGTGAGTTGTTGTCTAGCAGCGTCCCGTCCATGTCGCTCACATACAGTGTGCGTTGTCCCTGACAGTGTTGTGTTGTTTTCAAATTGTCCATTGCGGCGGCAAAATTACAACAATTTTGGGAGATTTTGCGTCCTTTGCCACACACAATAACAGTCGCGGTGCCGTTGAGCCATTCGCAATCGATTGCACTGCAAAAGTTGCACAAAAGTCTATTTTTTTTATACGGCGCATAAATTGTTACGTAAATTTGCACTGTGACTTTGTCACATCACCATTCTTCATAACCTTTAAATACATTCAAGTATTTCTATGATTTGTCACAACCTAATTTCTAACACCACATGTCGTTTGACGACGATGCTGCTGTGCCTGATGACGATGTTATTGACATCCAGTCCGGCACTTGCAGCTTTTGTGGGAAACCGTAGCGATTTTCGCGACGAGAGTGTCTATTTTGTCATCACGACCCGTTTCTATGACGGTGACCCTGACAACAATGTTCAGTGCTGGGATGGCGCGTCTGCCAACAGTGGCGACCCGTGCTGGCGCGGCGACTTCAAGGGACTGATTGAGAAACTAGACTACATCAAGGCTCTGGGCTTCACGGCGGTGTGGATTACACCCATTGTTGAGAATGCCTCTGGCTTGGACTATCACGGCTATCACGCGCGCGATTTCAGCAAGGTGGACCATCGTTACGAGAGTGATGATGTGGACTTCCAGGACTTGATTGACGCGGCTCATGCCAAGGGTCTCAAAATCATGCTTGACATTGTGCTCAATCACACGGGCAACTTTGGCGAGGAGAACCTCTGCAAGTTGTTCACGCGCGATTGGTCAGCCAATCAGTTTGATGTCAACGCGTGCATGAAGCCTTACACCACCGACAGTGTGAACGGCAAGCTGCCCACCAACTACAGCAGTCTGGCAGCGGGCACGCAGTATGACACGCGTCTCAAGATGATGAAGAATACCGACAACCAGAATCACGATACCCACAACTACTGGCATCACTTTGGCAACTTCAACTGGGATGACAACACTCGCTGGTGGGCACAGATTGCTGGCGACTGTGTGGATTTGAACACCGAGAACCCCGCCGTGTATAACTATCTGATTGATTGCTATGGCACGTTCATCAAGATGGGTGTGGACGGTTTCCGCATCGACACGGGCGGTCACATCTCGCGTCTGACGTTTAACAAGGCATTTATCCCCGCTTTCCAGAGCCTTGCCGAGCAATACAAGAGCAAGCGCTTGAACAGTGGCGATTTTTATATGTGCACCGAGGTGTGCGCCCGTTTCCAGGGTAGCGTCACCTATCGTGGCATCCCCGCGTTGTCACCTTATTTCTATACATGGGCCGAGACCAATAGCTACAGCTGGAACAGCACGGCCAGTTACTGGGATGGTCAGGAAATCTATGAGAGCACCGACCTGAGCACGCTGGCCAACATCAGCTCGTGCAACCAATTGTATGCGGACAACCAGAGCGAGGGCAGCCAGCCCACATCGAGCAACGCCACGCTGAATGGCAACACCTATCACACCCCCGACGTGAGCAAGGCTTCGGGTCTGAACGTGATTGACTTCCCCGTGCATTATTCATTTAGTAGCATAGGCAATGTGTGGGACCTTGCCATTAATGGTGACAAGTACTACAATGATGCTACCTATAATCTGGTGTATGTGGACAGTCACGATTATAGTCCTGGTCCCAACGATGGCATCCGCTTTAATGGCGGCACCTCGCAGTGGGCCGAGAACCTGTGCTTCATGTTCACCTTCCGCGGTATCCCCTGCTTGTACTATGGCAGCGAGATTGAGTTCCGCGCAGGCTCCACCATCGACCCGGGTGGCAATGGCTCGCTCAGCAACAGTGGTCGTGCTTACTATGGTGGCTACATCAAGGGTGATGTGACGGCTAGCGACTTTGGCGTTGCCAGCAGCGCAAGCGGTAATGTTGCAGCCACGTTGAGCAAGCCTCTGGTGAAGCACTTGCAGCGCCTCAACCGCATTCGTCAGGCTGTGCCTGCCTTGCGCAAGGGCCAGTACAGCACCAGCGGATGTAGCGCCAACGGCGGCTACGCTTTCAAGCGTCGTTACACCGACAGCAGCACCGATAGCTATGTGCTGGTGAGCATCAACGGCAGCGCCACCTTTACTGACGTGCTCAACGGCACCTACACCGACTGTGTGACGGGTGACGTGAAGACCGTTACCAATGGCACGCTCACCACCAACTCGTGCAGTGGTCAGGGCAATATGCGTGTGTATGTGTTGAGCACTAGCCTCACCCCTGCCCCCGGCAAGATTGGCGAGGATGGTCCCTATCTGTACACCAGCAGTTCCAACTCGGGCACCACACTGAGCTATGATGGCACTCAGGAGGAGTTGTCATCCAACAATGGTGAGGGCGATGGCACCTCCTCTGGCACCGATGATCTGGAAGAATACACCCCAGCACTCGACAGCAGCAGCGAGGTGAGCGTGTTCCTTGAGACTGACGCTACCAACGTGACAATCTGGGTGTGGGATGACAATAACAACTACACGGGAGGCAGCTGGCCCGGCGAGTCGATGACCCTGATGGGCAAGACCTCGGCAGGTCGTCGCATCTACAAGTGGACTTACAGTGGCAGCTTGACCACCTTGCCCAGCAATGTCATCTTTGTGACCAACGGCACGCAGACCACCGACTTGACCTACGTGAACCACGGCTACTACATCGATGGCACTTACAGCTACACCGTTGATGCCGAGAGCGGCGATGACGAAAACGTTCCAACGCTGACCATCGACAAGGCGACGGGCAGCTACAGCGAGAGCGTGACGGTGAATATTACCGCCAGCAGCAGCGATGCTACTATCGTCTATACGACCGATGGCACGACGCCTACCACCAGCAGCACCGCTGTGACGGGCAGCACCACGTTGACCTTCAGCGAGACCACGACTCTCAAGGCTGGTATCTTGCAAGACGGCAAGGTTTACAACGTGACATCACGCACCTACACCATTACCAAGCCTGCAAGTGTTTACACCCCCAGTGTGACCAGCAGCGAGGTGAGCGTGTTCCTCGAGACCGACGGCTCGACCATCACCACATGGGTGTGGGATGACAGCAACAACTACACGGGTGGCACTTGGCCTGGCCAGTCGATGACCTACATGGGTGTTAACTCGGCAGGTCGCAAGATTTACAAGTGGACTTACAGCGGCAGCTTGAGCACAATGCCCAGCAACATCATCTTTGTTGTTGACGGCACTCAGACCGCCGATCTGACCTATGTGAACCACGGCTACTACATTGATGGAACCTACAAGTACACCGTCGAGGCCGAGGGTGAAGAAGAAGAGGAGGTTATCCCGACCCTGACCATCGACAAGGCTGAGGGCACCTACAGCGAGAGCGTGACGGTGAAGCTCACCGCCAGCAGCAGCGATGCCACTATCGTCTATACGACCGATGGCACGACGCCCACCGCCAGCAGCACCGCTGTGACGGGCAGCGCAACGCTGACCTTCAGCGAGACCACGACCCTCAAGGCTGGTATCCTGTATGACGGCAAGGTTTACAACGTGACAAGCCGCACCTACACCATCACCAAGACCGACGTTTACACTCCCAGTGTGACCGACAGTGAGGTGAGCGTGTTCCTGGAGACCGATGGCTCGACCATCACCACGTGGGTGTGGGACAGCAGCAATAACTACACGGGCGGCAACTGGCCTGGCCAGTCGATGACCTACATGGGTCTGACTGCCGAAGGTCGCAAGGTTTACAAGTGGACCTACAGCGGCTCCTTGACCACCCTGCCCAGCAACATCATCTTTGTTGTTGACGGCACTCAGACTGCCGACCTGACCTTTGTGAACCACGGTTACTACATCGACGGAACCTACAAGTACACCGTTGGTGCCGATGCCGAGGACGTTTACACGCCCAGCGTGACCAGTGAGGAGAAGAGCGTATTCCTGGAGACCGACGGCTCGACCATCACCACGTGGATTTGGGACAGCAGCAACAACTACACGGGTGGCACATGGCCTGGCCAGTCGATGACCTACATGGGCCTGAACGCTAACGGCCGCAAGATTTACAAGTGGACCTACAGCGGCAGCTTGACCACGATGCCCAGCAACATCATCTTTGTTGTTGACGGCACTCAGACTGCCGACCTGACGTACGTGAACCACGGCTACTACATCGACGGCACTTACAAGTACACCGTTGAGGCCGAGGGTGAAGAAGAGGAGGTAATCCCGACCCTGACGATTGACAAGGAGGAAGGCACCTACAGCGAGAGTGTGACGGTGAAGATTACCGCCAGCAGCGATGATGCCACTATCGTCTATACGACCGATGGCACGACGCCCACCGCCAGC
>Ga0181612_131810_pt1 | contig 14070 bp, 5 predicted proteins | sample HoacroProtozoa21_FD_119630 | JGI IMG/M metagenome (GOLD analysis project Ga0181612, IMG submission 119630) | Hoatzin crop microbial communities from Cojedes, Venezuel. Combined Assembly of Gp0051906, Gp0051904, Gp0051908
GGAGGGGCGGGAGGCAGCGGTCCGTCTCCGCGACAGCCGCTGCGGGGGAGCCAGGCGGCCGCTCCGGGGAGAGGGAGGGCATCCTTTAACAACCCTTTTCCAAACGAGCCCCGAAGAGCTGCAGGCATTTACATTTTCACCTGTACTGTTTTAAAGGCCAGGGTGGCAATCAAATTGTGAGCGGGAGCCTGAACCAGCCTGAACGCAGAAGGGAGCCAAGACCTCCACCCAGCAAGAGATGGCTGAAGGGCAAGCGCGGTACAGTAAGTTGTTGACCATGGCCCAGTTTCCAAATCCTCTTTGTGACTGACAGTGCCAGTACCCTGCTCAGCCCCAGCCTGTGAAGCGCTGGAAAGAGCGTCCAGCACCTTCAGCTGCCTTTAGCTTCAGCGAGCTGAAGGTTGCTCGCCCCTTCCGAGGGTTCAGCATGGGGCCAGGCAGGGCTGAGGCCAACGTGCGGAACACCATGACCTGTGCCATGGCACAGGTCAAAGCGACCCCTTTGCCCACCACCCTTATCAATTGAACTTTCTTCCTTTTTATGCTGCATCTATTATATTAGCAGATTAAATGTCTTGTATGTAATAATTATAGACATCATAGCTCTAACTGTTACCACTGCCCATATTTTTTCCCCCAAGTTTCATGTCTGTCGACAGAGGAGGAATCAGTCGTGTGCTAGGAGCACAAGGTATAGACATGGTCAGATACAGACGATGACTCTTAAAATGGAGGGCTGATTCAATACACTTAACTAGTACTGTTGCAGAAGCTTAAGTGCCCTCAGTTCCACCCTCCTTCTCCAAATTTCCTTTACTATTATTATGTTGTGTTTAAGAGGAGCATTTAGTATGTTTCGGTATTAGTAAAGCTGGTTTGTTGCTCAACTTTAAGATGACCAGACATTTAAAAATAAACTCATTCATATACTCTGAAAACCTTTCAACCTTAAGCAAAAAATAAGGTGACTATATTTGTTGAAGATCAATCTGGGATTACAGAAAGTGGACCCTAATGCTCATCTATATAGTATGATTACCATATAATTCAGTTTCATGATTGTTAGTCTTACTTTTCATGCTGATACTATGTGTGCACGCATGCATGCAAGACAGTGAATGAGAGAAAGGGAGACACCTGCATTTGGAGCTCTTATGTGGTTCACTTTAAATGAAAGTTATTGCAGATAACAGGTACATTTTTTCTTGCACAAATATTCATTCCGAAAAAGTCTCAAACTCATCAGAATGTAGCAAAATGTACCCAGAATTTGACATTTTTCAAGGGCAAAGGAGAAACATCCAGCTATTCACTTCTCTCAGCCCAAACGTTTACTTTCCAAGCTGTGAGCCTGGGGATAATTCCTTGGAGAAGGATGGATACAAAATACACAATACTTACTTGAAGCAGGCAGAGAGCCTTGAGGAAAATACAAAACACTTCACGGTGCAATAGATAACATCAGAAATATGGCTTCCCTTTAGCTGAGGTTCCACTGAGGCAAAGGGTACTTTTCTCACCCATCCTTCCACCAGCTGAACACAGTGAGAATCTAGGTGCTGTCACAAGGAAACATGAGGAACGTTTAGCCTGTCTTTGCTCCTGGTAATTAGTGACAGTTTTCAAACTTTTTTTTTAAGGTTTTAATAAGAGCAGTTGAACACCTTGTTTTTACTTCTATTAATACCACCTAATGGAAGCAACCAAGAATAAAGACTCATGAATAAGAATGGGTTAGATCCCTTGTGTTTGTGCTTTAAACGGGCAGTACAGTTGCGTGTGAGAATAAAGTTAATGGTAGAGGTTGTACCACCAAGTACAGCTTAAAAGTTTAGGTTTTGTTTTGATTTCAACCTTTGACTTTTGCTATCTGTTCTATGTGACCTTTCTTGCAGTTGGAAATTACTGGGGCAAATGCTATGCTCTTTCATCCTCAAGTTGTTGGAGAGGGTGGCAAGTATCTTGTTAAAATGGATTATGTCATCCATGCATTCCCCTGCTGGAAGGCCTTTCAGATAATGGAGTAAGTCTTGACAGGAGGACATGTACGGATTCATATTTAATTTAAAAATAATCTTGGAATAGCAACAGGACATTTACAACTTCATGCATCCTATCCAAATTAAATGATTTAGTGATATTTATCATAGTGATATACACACACCATATCACATAGCACAGATGAGTATGAAGGATTAAAACCCCAACGTGACTTCTCATTCATGTACAGACAGGAAATATCTGTCTATCATCTAGAACTGTGTGGCATAATGGAATACAAGCATCTTTTCACCCTTTTATATTTTTGTGAAAACAGCTGTTGATTATCATATAATTCTTTGTTCCTCAGCATTGCAAAGCAGTGCCATAAACTGTTTTCTGAAGACAGAATTTAGACCTTACTGCTTGAAAATATTCAATGGAAGTGACTTGAAATGAGCTCTTAAGGGGCAACTCAATTACAGCCTTACAAGGGCTGCTGCTGATGTAAATGTTCAGCGTCATCTCATTTAAATAACAATGCAAAAGTCAGGAACTTGAAAGGGATGGGGAGGAGAGTGAAAGGAATCATGCCTGGAAAAGATGTGTTAATTCCTCACATTCATATTTTATTCCATCAGATCACTTAGTAACGAGATGTTTCTCTCAAAGTACCAGTAGCTCATTTCAGGTTTTAATACACTATATAGGGCCTGATCCAAAATTATGTGAGGTTAATGAGTTCAGTGTGAATTACTTAAGATACATGACTTTACTGCAAGGAGCTTTCACTTACAGGGATTACCACTAGCATGCCACTTCAAAGTACTATTAATAATATAAAATTAATAACTGATCTGAAAGTTACTAAAGCAGGTTTACAGAATAGTGGTGTATCCTACCTCTATTTTATTAAAGCTTTAAATAAATCTAATGCTGTTTTCTCTGGCAATATCCAAACACATTACTTAGTTTGTACCTTTTGCTGAAGGTATGTGAGGGATTATTCCTAAATTTAATTTGCTTCAAAAGGCTAGAATTCACATTTCATAAGCTAAGAAGAAACAAGTCCAGAACATCTCTAAATAAAATATGCACTTTTATCTGTTCACTATGCCAGTACAGAGACATAATTATTTTTAGAACACAGGTTCTTATCACCTGCTTGTAACCTTTAAAACCTGCTTGTATACAGTTATTACAAGTTAGTTATCATGAAAAATAATGATTCCCTATGTTTGAGAAGTCACTGAAGACTTCTGTAACTTGAAAAAGTTCCATTATATAATGCGTACAACAGATGCTATACATTAAAACAAATGAAATAATACAAATGGCCTAATGGCCTGTGAAATAAAGGTATGTAGTTTGGAGTAGGTTTCTTTTTTTTTTTTTGTACTGACAGGAATTCATTATTTCATTTTAACCATAAAAGCTAGAAACAATGAAAAACTATGTAAGGAATTTTCAAAGGTCTTCACAGAGACCAAAAATGGTTAAAATTCAATATCCAACACTGGAACAGAAGGCTTGAAAAGCCCCACTGAAGAAAGAACAGACCATAGAGCAGCAGCATCTTAAGTGACAAAAATGATTCTCAATCACCTAAAAACACTTGTTTTCCACTCGGGCCTTCTGTCAAAGGCATCTAATCAAAGTCCATTCCCTTGTTACTTGATAACATGGGAAGAAATAAATTAATTGGTTTTCACCAAGTTACTTTTGCCTTGATTGGACAAACACATTCTTACAATCACATAAATTGCATTGCCAGCCCATAGACTGTCAAACAGAAAGGGTTAACCCATCAGCAACACTAGGGCTTTTGGACCCTTAGCAAACCCTTTTCCTATGCCAAAATTACTCCATTTACTAAAATAAAACATAACTAGTTCTGAGCCCCATTCTCTGTCTAGAGATTTTAAAATATAAAAAACCCAGCTACTAATTTGTGTGCCATATGTCCCAATGATATTACAGAATGCATAAAAATAACAATGCATTATCAAGTTTTATTATTCCTTGGGTATTGTTTGCAATTTTGATTAGTTGCTGTCAGGTTGGCTATTGGAAAAAGCAAATATTTGTTTCGTACATCAAACACTAAGACAAAAGAAAATTACATCAAGCAAGGCAATCATCTTTTTTGTACATTATCTGGATACAACTTGTAAAGTTAATCTTTTGCTTTGAGTTTTCAATATGCCTTGTGAATAGAGGTAACTGGATCGGTTTCAGTAGCTGTGCAAATATTTTTTGCTCTACCTCAAGTGCCCTCTAGTGTGCAGTAACTAAGCAGGTTAAAGTATTTTTTCTTTCTTTTTCCTAACAGCCGCTGTTCTAAATCCCAAAGTAATGTGTAACACTGCTTTTCTTCTCAGATGAAAGAGAAATTCAGTGTTCACTGCATTAATTGTGTGGATACAAATGAATTGTCTCTTCTGTGTAAAATCACATCAACCCCTTTGCTGTCAAGTTTTTATTCTCAGTGGTATTAGTTAAATAAAGCCCAATAATTCTTCCGGACATTGTGCAAATGTTGTTGAGATACAAACAGTTCTCAATATTATGAGAATCAAAACAACAGTCTTCTCTATCTGCAAAAGGAAATTAACATATTCATCGGCAAAACATGACCCTAGAACAAGATTTAACAACAATATCCCTAATTATGCTTCTAGAGTTTTGTTGTTTGGTTGTGGGTTGGGACTTTTTTTGTGTGTGTGTTTTCTTTTTTTTAATATATTTTTTAAAGTGCTGGACACCACTGATAATTCTAGCTTTGAAAGTTATTTTTAGCTATTCTAGGCAAACACAAATACCCTCTAGAAATATTCTCTAGTTTGTAAAAAATGGAACTACTCTTATATAGACACACATTCTTTGTCAGCGAGTGATTGAATAAGGCTATAATGCAAATACTTTTTGTCATCAGTTTAGAAAATAAGTAGTTCTACATGAATATGAATAAAAAAAATACTGAGGCACACATGTAAGAAGTTCTGTGTGTTCTCATCTGTCCTTAACAGCAGGATTAATCTGTCCTTCTGTTATGTTGATATGCTTGGTCAAAATTCTGACATTACGTAGCTGGACAAATAGTGTCATGTCTGTCAGTGACAGGCAGTTGTGCACAGTGCTGCTCTTTGGCTGCAGGAGGCCATGCGCGCAGCCAAGCAGTTCCAGCTGTTTAACTGCCACATCAGCAAGACAGAAGGTGGCTGCATGACAGTAGGTAAAGGAGGAGGATGGGAAGAGCGAGGATGTTGGGAGGTAATAATCTGGAGAGGTAAAATTACAAGGTGCGGCTCCGAGAACAACGAATAAAAAAGTATCAGTGAACGTACTTGCAATAGGTAGTAGTTTAAATTCATCATGTTTCTAAGGGGCTCCCCTATATTTAAAAAGCAGATTTAACACTTGAGGTACCCACCTGACTTTCTCCACTGCACAAAAGAGTTAATGTGGCAGGGAAACCATTGAAGATTTTTTCCTGTTCCTCATTGCATTGTGGTCTGACTTCAGAGCTAAGTATTCACTCTCTAGCAAGATTTACCATAAAATCCCACGACAATAGCAACCTTAAGCATACTCTAAATAAAACAGATTTTTAATGTACTTCTCAGAGCTGATGTAATAGGGATGGGTGGATCCCAGGAGAGATGAAATGGTTGCATATACTAGAGATATGCTACAGAGTGAGAGAACTGAATCTTTTATAAGTTGTAAAATCAGTAGGACTTCCTATAAGTGGAAAGAGTAATCATCCCTGTATCTGAGTTAGGGCTGTGGTTGTAGGGCTGCGGTTTCCAAGTAAGGTGGTGAGAGAAGCCAGTAGGATTGTTTCCCGTTTGCTAGCTCAGACTCTTCCCTGCTTCGCGTGTTGGCTCTTTTGAATGTTTTTTTTTTTGTAACTTAACTATTCCTCATGCATTCCATTGAGAACACAGTTTTCTAACACGGTGTTGGCATATATATGAGGCTAACAGAAGAGTAAGCTAAACGTCACAGTATGCCAGTACACAGTTTTCTAACAACAGCTTATTTTAATGTGTCCTAATAGCCACACTGCACCCAGTCAACGCAATGGCAGTAATGCAACAGCTAGATTTATTCCAGAAACAGCAGCAAAAAAGACACTCTCATACTTGAGAGCAAGTACAGACCTCATGTACATGTTAGTAGGGGCTAGATAGGTCTTGGTGGTGATTTGGGAAAATAGACTGCATTCATTATCATCAGATTTGAGTAAAATTATCCAGACCGTGTTCAGCCCTCATCATTACAGTGCAGCGTATGGGTGAACTGCTATTACAGCAGTAGCAAAATGCACCTGCTATGGATGCTGCTGTAAAATAATGAAAGGAAAAAGCCACTCAGTGACAAGGATATCTCCTTGCCATAAAACGGATAATTTAAAAATTGACAGCATTCTGTTACCTCTGTTCTGAACAAGAAATTTAAGTTTAGACTAGCTCTTCAAGAAGCCAATTCCTTAACTACAGTAGAAATAATGTATCTTTGGTCCATGTGAAGGTGACAATGACAGCAGGTAAACAAACTTAAGGTAGCTGTAGTTACTAATAGAAGCAAAAGGAAAAGTAGCACAAGCCTCAGGTTTCAGCACATACCACCTGAAGAAACTCCCAGAAAGGCAGTTTTGCATACCCCATAACCCAAATCTAATAGTGACAGAAGATGAAATATGGCTGCTAGTCCAAGTCGTATTTGTTTTTCAATTCTGAACACAATGACAGATTAGGAGTATATGCTTATTTCAAAGTCCTTTTCTCTATAGATTTCTGGTTTGCTTCATTATTTAATTTAGAAGGTAAGTCAACATATTGCCCATAAAGTGTTTTTTTTCGTCAACTGCTGACATCGTAGTTTGGCAGACTGATAAAAAAAAAAGTTCTGGTACATATGTAATAAATATCGCTAATGAAGGAGAATATAAATCATTTAAATCCCCAGGACTTAATGCTGAAGTACTTTTCTTTTTCAGTAAGTAGTTAAAAAAGCAGAGTAAATAGACGAAGAATCATTTTACTGAAAAGAACTAGTTTTACTGCTAGTAATTTAGTGAATCAAGTAAATACCTCCTGAAATATGTATTCTACATTCATTTAAGAACTTTGATAGGCAGTGTTTACTGTTAAATAGTAGTCAAATAAAGTGAATAAGTATGTGAGACTGAGGTGCTGGAAATAATGTCCTCCACAGGAAACAACATGAAAACAATGTGGCTAATACTTCTGTTATCCTCAGCTTCTTTGCAATGCCTTTGAAGTAAAGAGACAGTAGTGAAAGGCAGTATTCTCCATGAATTACTTGCGTCAAGTAAGCCAACTGTGGCACAACTGAAGGAATAGTGGGGCCTGATTCACTGCTGTGCTAATTTCACTGATTCCAGCTTAACGCTAGAGTAACAGTGTGGAAAAAAGACTACCCATATTTTTATTTAAATTAAAATCTCTAATATTCATCATATATTTATGAGAATATATAACAAATAGTTGTGGCAAACATTGCATAATAAAGATAAAAGGGAAATTAACCTTGTGAATTTTTAAGCTGAAGAATAAAGACCATTACATTAATAAGACTTAATTATATCATTAAATATTTAAAATTATGTCCTCTAATAAATGTTTTTATTTAACATATTTCTTTTTTATCTTATTACTTTAGTAAAATGCCTTTAAGATATGAACAAAAACCCAACAGAGCTCTTTTGTTTTTTTGATACCCATGCAATTACAGAAGAAGCGAGAAGGGAGCCGTATGTTACCTCTTCAGCTCAAGGTCAACTTTCAGGACAGAACGATCTGTACTTCCACAAGCCTCAACATCCTACTTGGATGGGCTGGTGAGGGGCTGCATCTTTGTTAAGCTAGCACAAATAAAGCTCATCACCATCCACGTTTCTAGCATTCCGTCTAACATCTAATCTAACATCTAACCCTATTAAAAGGGTATGGAGGACAGTGTGTTCAAAGATCAGCTTCTACCCTGCACTGATGAGTCCTCCCTTGCTATCACTGACAGAAGACAGGTGTAGAAGCAAGAGTTGCAAACTGTCATGAAATCTTCAGGGAAGTCAGCACCTCACAAGCAAGAAAAAGAGTCACTTTGCTTGTAAAGGATTGGAGGGTACAAGCTTTGCAAGGAATACGACCCACCCCATCATTCCAGTGAATGTCACAAATTCTTTTCCTTACATTAATTTATCTCAGCTTATTCTCTCCAGACTTTTACTATTATTCTACAAAGAAAAATCCAAGGAAGAGTTACAGCAAAAAGCTTCTGAATCAAACCAAATGAACCAACAGTTCAACCCGCAACAACAAGGTTATAGTCCTACCAGAAAGAAATTTTTCTCCAGCACACCTCCAAAAGTTTTAGTGTCTCCCTGTAATGGTGGCACTTCAAAGTAACATTTATGTCTCTTCAGTATACCCCAGTTGTGCTTTCTGCCTTGGCTGTGCATATGAACCATACACCCAGGCAGTCTGCATGTCTCAGCTTTCCACTGAAAAACTGCATTATATGCACTTGCAGAAACACTGATTAAAATCAAATGGCAAACACTAACAAATCAAATCTAACTCATCAGCATTTCAGATTTATCAGAGACTACAATTTAATGACGCTTTAGTGCAAATTCTCTTCATTTACAAGCACACAAATGAGGCCCTATTTGTTTAGCTATTGTGCTTTTTTTCCAGTTAAGCCATTCTTTGTTTACCACAGTAATACTTTTTCTGATTTAATCCTCACAAATTCTTGTTTATTTTTTGTAATATTCTTTTGACTTGTCTTCTGTAGATTGTGTGTTTTGTTACTATGATTGTCTTCCCACTATTCCTCACCATTTCCCACTCATCTATCCATCATCACCCGTACTGTAATTACAGAAATGTTATTTGCTGGTAGACAGATGCATAGGGTTGCTGGCAGGCGTATTACTATTACGCAGTGAAAATACTGTGCAGAATATTAAAGAATCATATGAATCAAATCTTAGTGAAAGAGTATTCTTGAGAGTTATCAGAAAGATTGAACTAAGTCTGGTTTGCTTGTTTACACATTGGGCAACTCATCTAAAACTAGGTAACATTTATTTACTTTTGGCAGCTAAGAGTGCCCTGGAGATACAGTCTTCTAATTAACATGCATGATGCTGCAAACATAAACAGGGATATACACATATTCCATTATGTATAGCTGCCAGTCACATTGTTACAGTATTCTTTTCTTCCTAGTGCACAAGTAAAACAATGCTACAAAGCAAACAAGCACTGAGCTTTCACTTCAGTACCTGCCTAATAAACAATCTCCTGGAAATAAGGTATGACATTATTTGGAATAGTTACCAAAAAAAAAAAAAAAGGCAAGTTTCCCAGCAGTGTCATATCCTACCACTTCATTTAACCAAGGCTCGGGAAGCAGCAGAAATAACAAGCGAGCTTCCACTAGCGTTATGTTTTACTTTGCCTTGAAGTTTCCACACATAAAGCATCTGTTTCTAACTGACAAAGGTTCAGAAGAGTAAAAAGTGACACCATGCTTACAAATAAGCTTAATCTGCAGAAAAAATAAGGAATAATATCTATACTATGGGTCAAACTGATGACCACTGAAACACAAGGTAAAGCGGTCTTCCTAGGCACATGTACAAACCAGCACAGTTAAGGGACTGCTGAAAATGCCCTGGCAGCTGCTTATCAGCTGTGTCACCACTAAAATCTCACCCGGGTGCATGTTTCAGTGATGTACAGTAGCACATATAGCGTAAAAGGGTCCACTGCCACATCTTCCTTCTATGTTTGTTAAGTTCACAAAGAAAATGAGAAAGATACTGCCAGCAGAGACAAGAATGCTGGAGCCACCAAGCCAAAGATGCTTTCCCATGGTAATTCTGCCTTTCACTACAGTGCAAGTGGACAATTCTCAGCAGCATGCCCCAAACTCTCTCTGCCCCCCCCAGGTGCTAGCCTCATAACTGATATACAGGTGTGCATGTATAGGGGTAAATGTGCACACGTGCTTATATAAACTGCTTCTACCATAGAGGTTTACAAATGCTCAGTACATTGTAAGATCTCTTCTGAAAAGCCAGTGACTGCTGTGATTGAGAGCAAGGCAGGATGTATCATTTGCCTCATAGTTCAGCCCAGACATGTTTGGACGGGTGTGTGGTTTTCACACAAAGCTCTCTGTTAAAGTGCCTTCACACAGACTTATAGTCTCCACACCACAGTTCACTGCACACCCTTACCCTGAGTTATCTCATACATAATTTAAATGTTTAATGCAAAGCAAAGCTAATGTTAACAATACATATTTTTGAAGACTGACAGTATAATGCTTTATTTCCTAAAGGAATGACTGGAGTAATCTATAAGCAAATGTAAACTCAAGTAACGCTGTCTGAACAGATATAAATTGTGCTCATCCTTGAGAAATCTTAAAAGTGCATGCCTAGTTGAGAAGGAGGAAGGGATGCAAAGTGCAATTTACTGTGTGGTTTTCTTTCTGATAAGGTATTAAAAGCTGCAGTGCAGTCTCTCCTGTATTGGTATTAATGATACCTTTGGAACAGCGATGTCTTTGATATGTATTGTGCGCTGCTGACTGATGGCTCTTTCTAGCCTAGAAAGGTACTTTGTCTTAGCAGGTTTGTGTGGGCTGAGAGCAGGGGCCACAAGGATGTTTTCAAGTTGAGAATTTTAAATTAATATAAAGTATCACATCATTAAAGTTGAGATAGTAATACCCTCTAAAGTTACCCTAAACTTTCTTTGTCCATGCAGGAAATTATTAGATATTCATTCATTCTGGATATTTTTTATTGCTATTCATCCTCGAAGTCAGTGGTTGAGAACCCACATGATCAAGAGCAGCGACAGCAAAATTATCCTCTGTACACATTCTCTTGCATACTTGCTGCAAGGGCCTCCAGATTCTTCTATAAATGCTCAGAAGCAGCAATTCTGTTTATTGTGTGATTAATATCTTCATTATCAAAACACGGTATCTTTCACATACAAATTGATATGATACTGAAAAAAGGATTTAGGGAAGGGGAATTATTTATGAAAAGGAAAAAGATAATCCTAAAAGATTAATTTGTGGCATGTCTTTTTCTTAACCTGTATTATAACCTCTGTCTATAATAAGCATATATTAAATAAACAACAACTTGCAAACTGATTCCATATTTTCTTGTCTATTGCTTTCACCATACTAGTAATACTTAAAACAATTTTGTGTAAGAGAAGACTCGTGTTCTGCTGTAAGATTTTAACTATGCCATCTGAAGTGTGAGTAGCGGTTAAAAGCACAAAAGTTTGGAGACAGAAGAAAAAATTCGGCTGGGGTAGAGAATCCGATGGTTGTTAGGAACTGAAGGCTATGAACACCTCAGCTGGTTAATAATCAGTGTGATTTCTAGTGGAGAGCTGTTTACTCTGCAGAACCACTTTTGCACTAGCATTGAGCATCAGCCATCTTGGCAGCCTCAGAGAGGAAGAGGCCTCTGGACTGCAGGCTGAACTCCGTGGCCTCGGGAACAGCCTCTTGAGGTCACGTTTGAGAAACACCAGCGAGGCAACACGAGAACCAATCGGTGCTGCTGCCCACACCAAACCTGTGCTATGAATAGACAGCTTCATTCTCTAGGCTTGTCAATCTGTTACCAAGAAAAAAAATAGAAAGGAAAATTGAAAGATTATGATGTTATCTTTTCCAAAAATAGAATTTCAGTCATCCTGGAGAAGTGCTGTGCTTGGGTATTTTCACTCAAGTTCTGCAGTCTGCTGACACCTCCACCAGTACTGAGCTTGCTTTTGGTACTGCTAAAGGTCAGAGCATCAGGGAGGTGGGGGGATACCTCCATTTAAACGACCATAAGAAAATGTCTTCAGAATTAGTGTGAAACAGAAAGAATTGAAACAGTCTTTTTATGTCTCTCTGCTGTTGTTGACAACACTAAAACTAATAACTATTCCATTATTCAGCATTGTCTCAAGCTTATAAAAGGCCACTGGTTAGTTCCTAAAAAAGGATACTTCTGACTGAACCAGTCATTCAGGTAGCCTGGTTTCTTATCTTTCTGAGCTAACATGGAAAACAAAGGGTCACAGACTGCAAGATGTAGAAAAGACTAGTGGAAAACAATCTAAAGGAAAAAGAAAAAGAACCCCTAAGTCTCAAATATTACCTTCGAGAATGAAGATAAACTAGGGAATGCCACTATCCACTTTACTTGGAAAGAGAGTTCAATGACATCAATATAAATTGGAAGAAAATCGTCTGGTAGGAAAACAAAGAAAGAGACTAATTTAGTTCTCAGGGCAAAGCAAGGAATAGTGATGGTAAGTCCGACCCTGTAAGGTGCCGAGCACCACATGGTAGCCTACAAGCAGAGAGTGCTCAGCACTTCTGAGGGTCAAGCCTTTGGCACTCTAGCATTTCAGATTCAGTCTCTCTATAGATTACGATTGATCTCCCCTGTCTCTGGATGAAAAAATAAACAAACTGTAACCTTGAAATTGTCATCCAAACCTGGAGTCCAGCCAAAATAGCAGAGACAGAATCCCCTTGAGAAGCAGAACAGCAACCCCAGAGGTCACTATTGATGCATCGCATAGAAACAGTAGATTTTGATACAGCAAGGACTTAAATAATTTTTATTCAAGAACTAAAAAGTGTAATAACATTTTTCCCCCCTGAAATGCAGAATTGCATCCATCTCCATTTAGACAGAGATACTCAGAGGGTATCTTAGTATCCCTGTGCACAAAGGCACGTTTGGAAGCTGTGCAGTTATAGAAGACAACATTCTTACTCTGTGGCACTAGGACAGCGTTTTGCTACCCTCTCTGTTGCTTTTGGGAACAGAAGGCATTGCCAGCAGCTTCAAAGCTGTACAGAGGAAGCAAGCCATATTCAAGCTAGGAATGGCACCAGTCAGCTCTCCAGGAGAAGGGATAACAAGCAGTCAACCTTTTATGATCCACTGCAAAACAAATTTGTTTGGACTCTGGGGTGTTTTTCTGCTTTAGGTGAGGCAATATTCTGAATTCAAATGAAGAAAGAACTCAAGCATGCTGTAGGTTTTTTCCTCAAAAGCCTAAAACTCTACTTCAGGTTTGCTGAAACTGAGGAAAGCAAAAAACACAATGATATTTCAAATGCTGATGCTTAAACATAGCTCATGGCAACGTGTTCATTGCATATGAACTCCTTGCTTATAATGGGGCAACACCCAGCAGACACCAAGCAAATGTGCAACTGTACAGAAGGATGCACTCTCAATTCCCAGTGGTTAACCAGATCTAAAATTCCAGACATTTAAGCTCCAGACCTGCAGAATATCAGTCAAAAATAAGAAAAACAGTAAAAGTAAATGGGAAACCATGCAACAGTGTACATTATATATAATAACAGCCACAAAAAAAAAGTAAAATGAGAGGCCCTCAGACATTCAGCCAAGGGAGAAGTACTATATAAATAGGAATAAACCAAAAGAAACAAGTGTTTTGAAAGAAAGTGCAAGGAATTTGATTGCTCTATCAGTTACTATGTTGGTTATGCAGTACACCTACCACGAATGCATTTTATTATCTAATATTTATCACTTTTGACGGTCACAGGTGTTCCTACTTCGAAAAGAGTTTAGCAAATGCCCCTAACTGTGTGACATCTGGATACTGTCATCACACTAACAAGAAGCAACTTTTGCCACTAGGCTCTGCTCTGGCAGATGTGGTTTTACTGCCACTCTTCATTTCCTTCCCTGTTAAAATGCAAAACATTAGCTTTTAGTTACAAATAGACATAACCTCTTCTTTTTTACATCATGAAGTTAGTCAGATCCTTCTACACTGTTAGTCCAACCAAAAAAAAATTAAATTAGAAAAAAGTTCTACTTGGTAGAATACTGGGTCATATTCTCAAGCAACATAAATTAAAGGCCACGGAACTATTACCCTCAGCAAGTTTGCTGATAACACCAAACTGGGAGGAGCGGTAGATACACCAGAAGGCTGTGCTGCCCTTCAGCGAGACCTGGACAGGCTGGAA
>Ga0181612_141327_pt1 | contig 14070 bp, 7 predicted proteins | sample HoacroProtozoa21_FD_119630 | JGI IMG/M metagenome (GOLD analysis project Ga0181612, IMG submission 119630) | Hoatzin crop microbial communities from Cojedes, Venezuel. Combined Assembly of Gp0051906, Gp0051904, Gp0051908
AAATCCCAAACTGTTCTATGATTCAATGTGTCAGAGAGTCCTAACCTATTTTCCCCATGCCTTCCCTTAGGTTTGCAAGGGGAGAAGGTATGAACTGATGGTTTGGAGAGCTGTGAATTATGCTAGCTGTCCCTATGACAGCCCAGGCTAAGTTTTGGAGTATCTCAACATGCCGTGGGATTCAGCTGAGCTTGACTTCACCATATCACTGACACATTATGCTTTCCATCTCTGCGGCTTCTGTGACCTGCCTGAAGTAGCCTCTTGTTCTCCCTGCAGGCAAAATTGGAGAAATTAGTCGGGTTACATTGCCTGTTCCCTAAGGTATCGTGTGGAGACAAGGTATTGAGTCCAGCTTCCTCTGCTGTTTAAGGATCCTGAAAAGCATGACAGGGAGACATGTTGCATGATGGAAGTCATGGTTTTGTAACCCAGTCCAGGCAATTCCGCTTTGTTTCTAGGCTCTACATTCATTCTCAACTCTGCCCTAAAAGACATGTTTTGTTGTAAAGCTTTTTTCTTTATATGACATTCAGAGATTTTAAGAGACTACAATTAAACCCAGCTTTTACCAACTACAAACTATTTCCAACAGCACGTTCATATACTCCAGCAAACATTCCCCAGCTCCAGTCCTCCTCTCTCGCTCCTTAAATTTACTCTGAAAACAATGTATTTGTCATGGTAAACCATTCCCAAGCTCTTCCCTTTCCATGGATTTAAGTACTCAGAAGCCCTAAATAACAGCATCACAACCCCCAAACACAAAGCGGGCTGAACAGAACATTTTAAGACCATCAGTCTAATGAGTACATTTCCTAACAAGAAAATACATTTTTTTTTTTCCCACAAACCCAAACTTCACATCTAAACTATCTAGGTTGGTGAGGAAGAAACCATGGTAACTGCACATTTTAATTGGATGTTTGTTGGCTGGAGAGAATGGGAAAGATTGCATAATTGGTGCTTGGGAGTCTACATAAATATGGCACAGTTTCAAGAGGCGAAGGATTCTGCTAAAGGGGAATGTGATATAGCACATCTGGCACTGGGGTGTATCACAGTGCCTGATGAGTCAGCCATCCCTCGCCGCTCCATCAGCGACCTGAACTAGGAACCAGGCTGGGAAACAAAAATCAGTAGTTTCTCCCAGGTCCTCCCCTTTCCACTGAGTCCTGGTCACTTCCCAGCAAGGAAGAACAGTGCACTGGGTAGCCCCAGCACTCAGCACAGAGCTGCTTGGGAGTTGGATCTGAGTGTGGCCAACAGACCTCATATCTCCCATCTGTGCAAGATGAACCGACAGGCTTTGGACTGGCTTAGTGCTCTGCTCTTGCTTCCTCTAAATTTCTTCTTTTGCCTCTGTTTCCTACTGTTCAAAACACAGGCTTCAGACCCTGTTTCTCAGGTCTCCCCACTGAATAATATCTTATTGCCTGCTTGGCTAAAATACAGCATTTAACCATCACTGTAATGCTTCTGCTAAGAATCTTCTGGTTTTGGTACACCACCATCTCATTTGAAGCACATCAATAAACAGGACATGGACATTCAGCTTGGTCTTCACCTCCAAGTTCTGTCTAAACCTTCTAGATTAACTCTGGATAAAAGATCTTGAAGATTATGTCTGCAGTGCTGGTTGGGCCATAAGTCATCACGCACTCACTGAGAAGCTGGTAGCTGTCTGTACCACAGCTGGAGTTCTGCACAGGAGACCTCCCATTCTAAAAGGGCATCTGGGACTTATTTAGGCAGTGAGCAGGTGAAGTCCGGCAGTAACAGCTCCTATTAATCATCATCTAGACACTCTCTCCCTTCTTCCCATAGCAGATGACAAACCGATGAAGAAGAACGAGAGTGCTTCCAGGCAGGGCTCTGCTGTTGAAGCAAGCAGCACAGTAAGGGTGGCTTTAGTGCACCACTCCAAATAGCAAACAGCAGGAGATGGCAGCATGTGCAGCTCATAATGGATGAATGGGGGGATTGGACTAGATGACCTGAAAAGGTCCCTTCCAACCCAAACTATTCCATGATTCTATGACTCTAACGTGATCCCTCCAATTTGACTCAAGATATCTATGTAGGTCTTCTCAGAGCTACAGCTTTTCATCTCCACCTTCACAACTTGAACTGCTGTTTGGGCTCTCAGGGTCTTTACTGAAACATTTAGGTTGGACAAATGCAACCTCCTGTTGCTTATAGGCCCAGAAAAGATAGAGAGAATGCCAAAATTAAATGAGGGTTACATGAGTCAACAGACATCTCCAGAATCACAAGTGGAACTGAGAAAGGGGAGCTGATCATGCCAAGAAGATAAACTGCAAGACAATCCTGACCTTGACACAAGAATCAAGCCCATTCTTGTTCCAAGGTATCTCACAGGTGCTCAGCAATGCTTTAATTTGCTTGTGGCTCTCCCGCAGCTTTCGCTGTGCTCAAGGAGCCATTGGAAAGGAGCTGGCGTGCTCTGAGGCAAGCCTCGCGTGTTTGGGGAGTGAGCAAACCCTGCTAAGTGGAATCTGGCTGTGCTGTTTGTGTTGCTAAAGAGCAGCACATGGGCATGGATTCACTCGGCTCTGCCAGTTGGTGAGGAACGGCTGGAACCCAGCTGCATTTCGAAACACGAGACGTAAACAGTGATTTGCCAACGAGAGTAAAAGTAACTGCCTCTCAGCAGATGCTATAAACAGTCTTGCACATTGTATCCAGAACCATAGGACCATTAGCCTTGCTATCGATACCCTAATAATGTGAACCGGGGAGAAATCGCTGCCAAATTTCTCTCCTACATGGCTCTCCTTGTACATCCTCCCCTTGTAAAGGCTGCTCTTCTCCTTGCCATTGGCAGAAATTGCCTTTTTCTGCTTTCTCTGGTGCCTGGGGTTGGCTTCTCCAATGCAGTTAAAAACTCATTGCAAGATCTTATTAGATATAAATTGAAACTGAACCGAGTGGAGGCACCCAATATCTTTCAGTGGAGGATATGTCCTTTACTGGAGGGGAGAGGGCTGAACCCTTCCATGATACAACAGATTTCAAGACAAATTCTAGCCTTGCAAAGATGGTCAAGTGCCTCCTGACTTTCCTGCAGCACTCGGACTGAAATTCCCACACTTGCACTTGGCTGTACAGGACAGATGGGCTTCCCGAGACTCATCAATCTGTCCATGAGGGTGACAGCACAGGAGGGGATTTCATAATCAGGCGGTTGCCTCCACACCAAGACCACGCGCTGGAACTGAGCACGACCTTGGGCTAAAGAGAGGTGATGACTAGCTCTGATTCCTGACAGCTACCCTTCTGTTGGGGTCTCCTCCTCTGTTGAACCCTAGATCTTCCCATCCAAGCGCGGAAGCATCCTCCCTGCTTCTCATCTCGGGCTCCTTGTCGGTCTTTTTGCCTCATTTCATTACTTATCCTTGGAGTCTGACCCCATCATGCAAGGCAGGGTGGGGAGCAAAGACGCAAGGGCTGCTGACAGGGAGATGTTTGGCTGATGGGAGACCACCACCATGGTGCACCTGAAGGGTTCCTGCTGTCCGTCTTCCGCTCTTTCTTCCGCAGGCTTTCCATCAGAGGTGGTGCATTTCCAAGCCTGGCAGAGAACACGTGAAAGTGAGGGCTGCAGATGCTTTCAGGAGACAGAGGAGCAAAGACCATAATTCTAATAAAGCGACTCAGTACAGAAAGACACACACCAGTAAATCCCAGAGCTCTGAGCAGCTCCAAAAGAAGTGGGTACAGCTTGCACAGATTTTGTTATGAACAAGTGTATCCCTCTTCAAAAAATTTTGCTTCTAATTTTTTACAACAGGGCTTCAGTTACAGAAGAAAGAAAAGTAAACAACAAACCAGAAATGGGTGAGTATTGTCATATGAAAAGAGGGAGAATCAACTGCTTCCTCTCACTGCAAGATGTAATGCTTTCTTTTACCTACCTGAGAGTGCAAAACAGATTACTGAGAAAAGCCACCTATTTCCCGTGAGAGTAAGGCACTTACCCCTTGCTGAAATCCCATGGGCTCAGTGCCCTTGTGGCTCCTTTAACGTCCTGTTTAGCAATACAACGTTAATGTTGCATCAACTCTGAAAGTATAGCCCCTGCATTTTCTTGGAATTTGTAACTCGAAAGGAAGCCAACGCAACTGTTGCACTCACAGCTGATACCCCGGGGAGATACAGGCTGCATCTGCATGGGATGAAGTCTGTTTGTGTGATGAAGATACTTTCTGTCTGCATTACCTGGTCTATCCTACAGACCTGGCTTGAAACAGCCACATCATTCCCAGGAAGCTCTTGGGATGCTTGTGGAAGGTGCAGAGAAGGCTGAAAGTGAGGAGGACCACATATATGAGAGTGGTCTACAGAGATGGTTCTTTGCATTTGAGTCATAAATGTCCTTGCCACAGGATCATGCGGATGCTGACCGCTTATGTGGGCTCACCAGACAAATTAACACAGGAGAAATTAACTAAGAATTGCTGAACGTGCAGAGGCACTTTCAGCTCAGGAAGTGTATGAGACCACATGCCTGGGGGCATGGAGTTAGATGGATGTCCTGTCTGACCCAGCACTGGCCCTTTGATGCCCCTGTGTATGGTAGTCCTGCTCCTGTCCAGATGGCTCAGGCAAGATAAATGAAAGTAGAGATCTGCTTGGACTTTGCTTCGGCAAAGGACTTCAGACTATAAAGTCTATGACGAATAGCAAGACAGAGAGAGGGCTTGGGACTGCGTTTAACCAGTAGCACAAACACAGCCCCTGGGATTATGGTACTGAGAGGCCTCAGAGTCAAAAGACAATTGCAAACGATCAGTCTTGGGCTGCTGGTCAGGAAGCAACACATTTGTCAACTCATTGAAGGCAGGAGCAGGCTCGGTGCAGAGCACTCTTTGCCTGACAGATATTTTGCATTTAGCAGCAGCTGAGCCAGGGAGAAGAGTAAAGCAAGAGGTTACTTTGGAAAGTTGTGGAGGTTGCCATCAGAATCCATACCCAAAAAGAACTCAGTTCACTTAGAGGATTACCTCCGTGTCCACATCACAAAGCACTTCTTGTCCCCTCCTTCGCCCAACCCACTCCTTGCCTCTGCTCTCCCAGATTCTGTCTCCTGGCAGAGCCGTGGTCCTGACTTTGGGCTGTGGTTTTTGGTCTGCAAATCAGGAGGAGAAGCCTTTAACAAAAGAGATGATGTATCTAAACACTGTGTTTACAGATCTCCATTTCTTGAAGTGAGGATGACTTAAGTGGCCCTAGGTCACCAACCTGATTCCACCTTCCTACCTGAGCTGCCCCGCCTTACACGTACAAAGGCCTGCCAGCTGTTTTTGGTCATAGCATCTCACTGGGTATTGGGACTTAACAGCTCAACCCCCAAATCGTTTTCAGTCATTGCTTCCTAAGCAGCATTCCCCACCATACAAGCATGGCTTACCTGATGCTTTCCTGGATGTCCAACATCACAACTGACGGTGTGGAAATTAACATATTTCGGCCAGGAGTTTGTATTTCAGTGGCTTTTCTGAGGTCTCCAAGACCAATCTGCTGCACTACATCATGTGTTGCTTTGTAGGACACCAAACTCTTTGTTGAAGCAACATGTTTCACGCTGGATGACCTCTCAACGTCCCTTTCAACCCAAAGCATTCTATGATTTGCTTTGTAGCACGCACCTTCTCGGGCCGGCACAGCAACCTGTTGGGAACAGTAGGACCACTACACAGATGCTATGGAAGTCCAAAATGTCTCATAATTATATTTTTTTCTGATTCTTTCCTTCTAGGGTAGAAGTAAAGGAGAGAGAACAAGATAGAGATATGCTCTTCAAATGGAAGAATTTGTTGAGTTAAGGGTTGGATTAAAAAAACCCACAAACAGCAATTGCTAGTTTTATACCTGAGCTCAGGTTATCCTCTGCACATACAGAGCATGTGCTCACGTTCGCTTTGCCTTCCATGTGTTTTCTCGTCACTCATCCCTTTGCGGATGTACATCCTGCTCAGCAAGGGCTAAGCAAAGGGTTTTCAGTCCCCACTACATCCAGCCAGACAAAGCCACATCTATTCACAGTGAAGCCCTGTGTCTCCTGCTGACAACGGGCTTCTATTGCCAAACCCTGGGAGGTGTTACCCACTTTCAATGAAACCCACTCTGACCCTTGGGCTGAGCTCATTTTGGTACCTCAGAAGAGCGAAAGGATTGCGCAAGGAATGAGGAGCAGGGAAAATCCATTCATTTATTTCTCCATCTGAAGTATTAAAACCCCTGTGGCAGCAGGTGTTGCAGCACCTCACAGAAAAGGGAGAGCTTCAAGTTCCACTTGCTGGAATTTTTAATCATTTGTTCACAGGAAAAAATGAAAATAAAAAATTTTATTTTCTTGCAAGTGCTCAGCCGGAATAATTACAGCTCTGGTGTATGCGCAAGCCTTTCTGTCCTGGGTGGAGGCCATGGGGGCATCCTGCCCTGGATTTTCTTCTTTTTCTTTAGAAATATCCATTGCTTTGTGATATCTGGGAGCAGCAACAGTGCTTGCCGTTGGTGTGGGGGTACGGACCCTGGGGACCGCTTACTCTGTTGCACGGATGTTGCAGAAACTCTCTGTCCTCCCCCTCCTGTTGACAGCAGGTGCCCAAGAGAGCCCTAACACCCTGCTGACAGTGGCACAAATTCATCAGCGGTCTGTTAATTAACCGACAGCCAGCCAAATTCATTCCCTTATCTCACAGCACACAAACGAGGCTGGTGAGACAATTCTGCCTGGGAGTGGGCTTCATTAATGCAACGCTAAGAAGCCAGCCCCGGAAGAAAAGCATCCAAGGAAATAGAAAATATAAATTCTTAGTGGTGTCTGCATCCTTTCCACCTGAGGTGACAAAATACTCCTCAGCTTGTGTCTGAAAGATTTTACAGTACAAGAGACCGGAGATTTAGCAAAGTTCCTCTGTCCCGGGGACCCTAACAAACATGTCAACATGGAGAAAATGCCAATTAAAGAAGATTCAGTGCTCTGAGAAATTTAGCAAGTCTTCTCCAGCTCTAGTCTCACCTTTAACAATGGGTTTCTGACCCTATAAATTGGTTTATTCCCCAGTGAACATTTTACTTGCATTTGACACCACACAGATTCAATATTTTCTTCTCTCTCTGGGGCTAGGGGGGCTTCTGCGAAAGTTTGTCTGGGGCCTTAGTGTACCTCTAAAATTGCAGCATGCAGCTACAAACATTGAAATGCCGTGGGGATGCAGAAAAACATAAAACTACAGTGCACATTTTACAGGCATTATGTTCGTTTATAATGGGCAGCACTAAAACCTGTAGGGTTTTTAATTCCCTCATTCGGAAGAGAGACTGGATGAAGAATCTGAAGAATTGGATGATACGATTAATTCTCCTAACCAATAAAAAGGGAATTGGTTTGTGTGAAAAAACACCAAGGTCACAGAGAAGACTAAATTTGGATAAGGATAGTGATACTGGATGGGCTTGGCTATGATTTTCTCTGCCTGTAACCTCACAATGTTCTGATCATTGGCTGTTTCATTCTAGATTTTATTTGTTGAGGCACAGTTAGGGCTAACCGGCCATCGAGTCAACCCTGTGGGCTCGTGCACACCTTACGAGCTGCAGATGCGTTGTGCTGGCCACCTCCCATCTCATGCCCAGCCAAGAAGTAATGACTCTCTGGTCCTTGCATGGTTTTGGGGTTGGGTTTTTTGGGAGTTATTCAGTCATCTTTAAAGTGTTCACATGCCAAGAGGTTTGCCAAGATTTAGCCTGGAGCATTTCTTCCCAGCTGCTGCAGCTTTAGAGCTCACGATGCAGGCGATAGATTAATCTTTGGCATTGCATCAATAAAATCAGCAAGTAACACAGCGGGTCCAGACCTGGGCCTGCAAAAACTTTGCTCTTGGAAGGTCTCTGAAAAGATGGATATCCTGCAGTTCATCTTCAGGTCTGCTGTGCAAAGCCAGGGTAGAAGTCTGCTGAGAAGGAAGGTGATGTCTACAGGGGGATGAGGAATTCACTAGCAAATCACAAGATAAAGGTCTATCATGACATGTCTTACTTTCACGCAGCTCATCAGACCTACTGCTGCCCACCGGTTCCTGCCCTCCCTCCCTCTGGAGCATGAGGGATTCAAGGTGGCAACGTCAGGTCTTGTGCCTGCACCATAGACATCAAAAACCAGGCAGGATGAACCTTACTTGTTGCGGTAGGAAATCAGTGGTTGCTCAAGACAAGCATGTGTTACCTGATGGCAGGAGCTGCCGTGGCTTCTTTCCTCCTATACCTGCTTCCCTAATTCATTGCCATAAAACAGTGTTTTACTGGAAAAGTGAAATATGAGAGGTCTTCAGCCTGAGAACCTCACTGATCTATATGCTGACATCATGCCTGGCATCTTTTTTATTCATTGATGTCCTGAAATAGAGGATTTGTTTGGAATCTGTGAAGATGAGTAAGCACCAAGCTGAGGTCAGGGTCCAGATGACATCAGGTTTTGACAGGAGGGGAACCAATAGATAGGAATAAAGTTTCTAATGGAGTTGAAAGGCGAGCCATTGGAACCCTTTTGAAAAAAAATGTTTTTTCAGTATTAGTTTTGACTAAGGGAAGATCAGGGAGCTGATGATTGCTGTGGCTACAGAGATAAAGACTCTGCAGAAGGAAAAAATGGAAATTATCATAAAAGACAAAATGCCTGAGCCTGAGAGCTAAAAAGGGTGGAATTTAGTAAGATATGAGACTGTGTACTGAGGGGATTAAACAGAAAGGTTGACTAAAAGGGAAAAAAAATACAGTTTGGAAATAACAGAAAAAGAGAAAATGTGGGTATGTGGGATATTTATAACCAAAGTAATTGATGTATCTGTGGAAAAATGTCACCTAGGGTGTACTGGGCAAGGAGTTTCAGTGTTGGTGAGGGAACTTTGGTGCCGTTATACCAGACTTGTGAGACGACAGCTGGAGCATCCTGAATAGTTTTGATTAAACTCGTTTTAAAAGGCTGAACCCAAACTGCCACGCTTGGAGGAAAGAGGTGCTGGACTAGTACTAGGCCAGAGTGGATGTGGCTTTGAGCAACCTGGCCTAGAGGAAGGTGTCCCTACCCATGGCACGGGTGTCAGAACTGGATGATCTATGAGGTCCTTTCCAACCCAAATCATTCTGTGATACTAGAGTGAGCATGGAAAGAAAAATCTATGCTTGCAGCAAAGCTAGGGGACTTGGAGGAGCCTAAACATGTCCTCCCTCCATCCCAGGGTGTCTGGCATCCAGGTACGTGATGCTGGAAGAGAAGCAAAGTGCACCGGCTGGGAGAGGCTGCAAAGCTTCAGGCCAGGCTGCCAGCCTGGATGGCCATGGGTCGTTCCAAACCTCCCAAACCAAGACTTAAAAAGGACTGGATTTTTCCCCAAACCATGCAGAGAAGCAGCTCTGTGTCAGCTAGGGTGAAGGGTTGTTTAGCTGGAGGCAGGCGGGAGTGCAGTATGCCAGCAGGTTGGGAATCTGCCCAAGGGTAGAATATAGACAGGAATTGAACTGGGACCTTACACCGAAAGGAGTGAGGACCCTTAGCTGCCCTCCAGGCTCAGTGGCCGTGGCATGGCCTGAGTTGCTTTCAGCAATGGCATGATGCCTTTAAGTTTGTCCATGGCGTGGTGTCCTTCAAGTTTGTTTGGGCTTCATCTGCTCTGCAGATGGTCTGTAGGGGTAGCTCCCATAACAAGGCTTTGCAACGATGCTTTGCAGAGACCTATCCTCATTCCCACACAAACAGCGTTGTTTCTAGCTGCTGTGCCTGTCTCCACCACAACCAGGCTTTTTCCTCTGCCCCATAAGGGTGTGATTTTTGGAAGTCAATGAAATGAAAGCGCAGACCGGGCCTCGGTGTCTGAACCAGGTGCTGGTAACACAGGTTACGCAGCACCAAACCCTGCAGGTTAGGGTCCAGGCAGGGTTCTTTTTTCGCAGCACAGGTGTGATCTCCTGAAGTGGGTGCGTTCTGGGAGAAAGACATCTCTGAGCATGTCACAGCTAGTGAAGGGTCAGCAAGAAGACAGACTGCTGAGAAAGTGGCAATGCTGATCGAGCTGAGCTTTTGCAGGAGAGGAGCTGCCAGGGAACTCCAACTCACAAAACAGGCAGAAACTGGAGATGACTATTTTTTTCCACCTGCATGAAAGACAGACGTCCAAAAAGGGAACCCTGTAAAAACCCTTGAGAAGAACTGGTCAAAGCTTAAATAATCAATTTGAGCAGCAGTTCCCACAGGCAGAACCACAGCAGAGGACTCCACAGGAAAGGCAACAAGATAGCTTGTAGGAGTGGCGGGGAAGAGAGATTACAGATATTTCCTCTGTTTGTTACCCAGACAATATAAAGCTACTCAGTTTTGCTCCTAGCAGCAACGCACAACTGCCCTCTATTTCTGTGCGATGTGCACTCTGCTGTCCTCAGGTCCCTGGCTGTCCCACGGGGACAACGCCGAGCAGAGATGAAGACGACTGGAGTGGCTGCACGGCGACTTGTGTCCGCGGTTGATTCAGCAGAGAGGGACAGAGAGCCCTCAGGTGACAACAGCTACCCCACAGACACTGGCACTTGGCTAAGCATCCTACAGCAAACCTGTCTGTGTCTGTCACACCTGCAGGAGCTCTAAAAAAACCCCACTCAAGGGAGGTAGGAAAACTCACCTCCTACAGAGGAGAGCTCTTCAGCTATCTTCCCAGCTTCTCCCATAACTTCTAGCCAAGTAAAACATGTCTATGCTGCTTCCTCCTACCTATTCTTTCCACCCAATCCATGGTGCTAAAAACCCTCTGACCCTTGCTGCCCACATCACCTGCACAAGCAGATAGAAACTATCACAGGTTGGAGTAGACCAGAAATCCCTCAAATAATTTTTGTCAGAAAACCTCAACTTGTCCACACAAAATTAGCTGGGGAAGTACTGTGCTGAGCAGAAAGGCAGTCAGGCTGCGGGAGCGTTTCTGATCCGTAGCCAAAGGTCCACCCTCACTCTCCCAACTCAACCCATGGCCACGTCTGATGGCTGGAGCAGTCACTGGACACCAAGGTTCAAGTCCCATCTCCAGAGCAGAGCAGAAGTCCAGGTCCACCTTAGCAAACACCCACCTAAATCACTGTTTCAATGTAGTATCTACTGTGTTCTCCTGTTTTACACATTTTCCACAGCTGTGTCCCTGTAAAAGGACGGGGTTCTGCTTGTCGCGTTACAGACTGCTTGCAAGGCTTGGAGATCCACTGGGGTACCTAATTCAGGAATACCCTTAGAGTGTCCGTTCATTTGCTTGCCCATAGGGAATGATGCTGCTTTGTCCATAAATTGTTTTTGGTTTAATCCCTGACTGTGTTTAAATTAAACTGGGATTTTTTTGGAGTAGGGATTATCTTCTTTGAATATTGAGAAAGCTCACGCTACGTAGCAGGAACTACAGTTCCTACAAGCCAGTGATTAAACACAGATGAAGATTTGGACCGAGTCACACCTGGCTTGTTTCTTTGTCTGTAAAAATGGGCAGAAAATGGATTGTCCTGTCCATCTCCTGGGGGTCTGGAGAGGAGCTGCACGTACTTCACTGCAAATGGAGTTTCCCTGTTGGCTGCAAGTTTATCAGGACTGCAGCTGCTTAGCAAAATGAAGTTTTGGCAAGACTGAAATTTTCTCTTGGAAATAATCAATTTGCCAGGAAAAAAAAAAAAGAGACAAAAAAATACACGCAATTGTTTGTCTGGGAAAACAACTGGGTGCTAACTTTTTGTAGGATTTCTCCTGCCTGCCTGCCAGTCCGGCTCCATATTCTTCTGCTTTTATTTTAGCCTGTGATCAGTTTTCCACAATCTTGAAAGCAGCTACTGCTCTAATGAAACATCTTATCTGCCTGTCTGAGGTGCGTCTTGGTGCTGGAAGGGAATTGTTTGACATTTTGAATTAGATGGTAGAAGAAGATGTTTCACTCAATACTAATTAGAGTAGCAGCTAGTTTGTGGGGATTTTTTTAATATAACACTAAGAGTAAATGAAAAGAAAAGGAGAGGCTGATCTCTTTCAGAGAAGCTCAACGTGCAGATAGTTTTTGAAATTGCTGAGAAAGATGGTTGCTGAACTTTCATTCCATGTTTTCTGTTTTCTTAGGAGCTGGTAGTTCTGAATCACTGTATTCCAGAGAATTGGACTTTCCAGCAACAAGGAATTTCTCAGTTTTGCCTGGTGGTAATTGTAATGCATAGGCACTGCTACTAATTTTCATGTACTCCAGGGATCCTACAGATTACAATGGGGTTTAATGGGTCCATGAAGATACACGCAGAACAAGAATTATGATTATAGTGCTTCTTGTTAAATCAGCAACAATAATTAGCCCAATGAAAATAGTTCTGGGGTGTGTACATTGGATCCCTAGCTGATGCCAACTGGAATCAGTCTTTTGCCTTTAAGCATGAAGTACACACAGTCCTTCTAAAGGGGGCAAAACCCCTGGAAAAATCACGCAGCATCCATGAATCCCCATAAACCCTACATGACCCAAGAGGAAAAGAGCAAGGCACTACAATGAACTGAGCCTTACTTTATGTATGGACAGTAAAAGCCCCCCTCTGCTCAGCTTATTGGGCAGGAATTCTCTGTCCCAGATCTCCTGGACACTGATGGGACCATCACGAGAACATTACTTTGGGCACGCCTGAGCCCTACACCTCAGCCCCACAACGCCTGTAGCGGGTGTGCTGTCCTTGGTCACCAAACCAGGAGAGAAGCAAGCCTCTGGTTTCAGGGTGAACAACAGCCCCACAACTGCTGAGCAGAACCAGCCAGGTACAGCCTTTGCTCTTTTCCTCTGCCCAGATACAGCATCAGCAAACCACTCGCTGCTAAGAAATTACTCTATTTCATTGCTCTGTTCCCCAAGAGGGTTTGACTGAGATGATGCTTACGTTGAACATCCCATACTGCAGGCTGTACCTTTGCCTTATTGCTGTACAACAGAGACAAGATGCTTTATTACCCACCAACTCCAGACGGAACTAGATTTTTGAGCCAAAACAGACAATCTGTTTGCGGTGGCGTAACCCACGCAGATGAAGCCAGCTTGTCTTCTCCCCTCCTACACTTCTCCAATAGATGGCGTCCAAGGTCCCTTTTCTGTTCTTTGGGGACCACCGGCCAGGAAGGAAACTGTTAAGTCAACATCAGACACCAAGCACAGCCAATGTCTGCTGTGTTGATGGCCAAGATCCTGCGGAAGGTGAACTTCTCCTCATAACTCTTGGAGAAGAGCTGACTACTTGTCTTGGAGCTTTCTCCTGCCTGGAGGTTGTGCCAGGGAGTGGAAGCTGTCCATTTCTCTTGCAACGTCACCTCTGAGCCCAGTCACAGCCTAAAATCCAGGCTTGCTAGTTTTCAAGGACAATCTTGCATTAAAATGTTGTTTATTTTCTCCCTCTGTTTCAATCTGCAAGGATAGAGCATTTGTTCTTCCTACACACTCCATCCTTGCAAAGCAGAGATGAGTACAAATAAAGAACAGTAGCATATTTCTAGGAGTGCATTTCTTGTAACAGCCTGCCCCGTCTCCTCTGACTGAGACGTGACCCACAGCAGATGAAAAGGGGACGAGAACCAGTGCTAAAACCAGAAGACACGATGTGGTAAACATTGCCAGTGCAAACCAGGAGGTGTATTTATCATTACACACCTGGTGTCATCGTATGGCCTCTTCTGCTGACAGACTTGCTGGTGGTGGTATGAGCAGTTTTGTTTTGCAGACTGTCACAGCCCAACAGCATGTCTGGAAACCCACTGTGGGGTCCACATGGCCCCCATGGACTCTCTGTCTTTGTCTGGCAGACAGACCTCAAGGACTTGGAGGTTTGGTCCATGGTTTTCTCCACCGTTTACCCGAGACTCACATTTGGAAATTTTCCCAGTACTGAGAGGCTTACCCAGAACATCTTGTGTCTTTCGGGATACTGTGCAATCATGAAGTCTTCTGTGGTTCCTGACTGGGACCTGCAACCAGAGATGAAGGAGAGTCATTCTCCTTG
>Ga0181612_132848_pt1 | contig 14069 bp, 7 predicted proteins | sample HoacroProtozoa21_FD_119630 | JGI IMG/M metagenome (GOLD analysis project Ga0181612, IMG submission 119630) | Hoatzin crop microbial communities from Cojedes, Venezuel. Combined Assembly of Gp0051906, Gp0051904, Gp0051908
TCTCTCCAGTAGCTCTTCATCTTTCTTGAACTGGGGAGCCCAGAACTGGACACAGTACTCCAGATGAGGCCTCACCAGGGCAGTGTAGAGGGGAAGGAGAACCTCCCTCGACCTGCTGGCCACACTCTTCTTGATGCACCCCAGGATCCCATTGGCTTACTTGGCAACCAGGGCACACTGCTGGCTCATGGTTAACCCGTCATCCATCAGCACTCCCAGGTCCCTGTTGGGGAACCTGAGACTTCTATATCCAAAATTGAAGAACCTGACCAACAAAATGTATGTACTCAAGCTGGGCCAATAACATAACCACTAAAAATTGTAATAATTTGTACCTGCAATCATAATGCAATGACAAAAAGAGGCAATTTTTTATTATTTTTTTTAAAGTGGAAAAACAAGAGTTTTCTGATATCAAAGAAATCAATGAAAATGAAATTATCTAAAACAAGGTGAACTCTGAAATGTCAGAAACACAAGTGCATGGGAAGCTCATGCCTCCCTCATCTTCCGTCTTGTTCTGTTACATCATCTAAGACATTAGGATTTAGACTGGATATCTCTCCACTACAATAGCTAGTCCTGTATAAATGTAAACTAATAATAAACACCAGAGAACTAAGAAATGTGATTTCTACTTCCAAATCTGAGTTATAAAATTGAGGGAAAAATCTAAAATAGATCACCTAGAAGGAAGTAAATTATTTAAAATCTATGAAACATGAGAGAAACAGACGTTCTGAACAGTTAGTATTTGGTGAAATCCAAACTGCTAACAATTGTCTGAAACACTAACAACACTCTGTTTGTATGAAGTATTTCCTGGGAGAAGAACTGATTCTGATTTTTTCAGTGTTTACTGCACATAACTGAAGAAACAGGACAGAGTGGTACAGTAGCATAGTCACAGAACACTACATCTGATGAAATTAAGGTATCAGAAATCTTAGATCGATGTTATAAATCAGCATGATATTTAAGAATGAGATATGTACCTCTTAAGGCAATACTTACATCCAGACCATAATTTCCATTCTAGATACTTCAGAAAACTTTCTGACTATTTGCATGCTAATGTTTTTTCTTTTTTCTGGTAAAAAAAGGCTTTCATATCTCCTGACAGTCACGTGCAAATATCGGAATGATTAACTGCACATTTCAATAAAACAGAAGTTTTCTTGAGACCTTAAACTTTGTAATATAAATTATTCAAACATAAAAAGATACAATCTTCTATTTGTTTCCTTTAAAACAAATGTATAAATCAAAATATTCTATTGTAAAAATACTAAAGCTGTATATATATTTATTCAATAATATTTAGTGAAATTTGCCTTTTTTTCCCAAATTGCATAGGCTCAGAAAAATAATGTGTTTTCTGTTGAAATACTCAACAACAGAAAATTGATACATCATGATAAGCCTGATTGGTAATAGTCCATATTTAGTTAAATTATCTTTTTTTTGTGAAAAATATCCAGTGTGTTATATTGTCCCTGATATTTAATTCTCCTGTATTTTTATCATTAAGTCTATTATCTAATGAGGGGCAAAATGCTGGGTAGTGTAATGTTACCTCTAACATTTTTCTTTTTATTCCTAGGGACATTCACATATTTTGCTCATTATTGTTCTATGAAAATTCTTTGTATTCTGGTTGTTTGAGGAAATACCACATATTACATAAACTAGAAGATTTCCTTCACTGCTCTGGGAAGTCTAATATTTTAGCTCTTGGGCATTTAAGGCATTAAGGGAATTTTCGTGTTAGTAACGTGCAACAGATTCAGCCTTGCATAATTCAAAACAGCTTCACACCTGTTATGGCAAATGGTCCATGCAGGAACATTTGTTCTTCGTATCCATTCTTTCCCCTTCCTCACAGGTGATTTTTTTTCACCGTTTATTAGTGCTCTTTCCTTAGTTAATGGCGAAGGGCAAAGTGGCATCAACTGATTTTCACAAAACAATGACAAATTTTTAAGATCTGGAAAGTTCTGAAAAGGTAAATTTATCTACCAGTTTTTGCAACTAACTGATTTTCATGCTGTCTGTCTAACACCTTCATTCTTCACAAATGTCCAAGCCGGAAAATGTCTAAAGCCAAGTGTAGTCCCAGCACAACTGGGTTAGCAGGCTTGAATCTTAGGAGGTAGATCTTGTACATGATTATTTAGAGTGAAAAAATGTCTGATGAACTTCTAATTAGGGTTTACTGAGAGCATTGAAATTAAAATTTTGGCCTGAACAGTAAGAAAAAAGTATTCCTAAAAGGGTGTCCAGAAGTATATGAAACATCTTGAAGACTGGTCAAAACAGTACATGAAAATACAGTGATAAAAGACACAACCCTAAGCATAGGTTAGCAGACCTGAGAATTAACTTCTCCATTTTGTTTTTTGGAATGCGTGGCTTTCAAAAAAAGTCAGTAATGAATTAGGTATTATTCAGAACTAAAAATGTGTCAGAAAGCCATGAAATCTATTACTGCTCAGTGAGGGTATTTCGTATACTACTGCAGGGAACGGTCTTGTATTGAATGACATTGAACAGTGTCCTTCAGCATGCTCTTATATGTCTAACTACATGTAGCTATAAAGGAAATTCAGAAGTCAATCTAGTCTACTGTGAGTTATACTTCCTTTTCGCTCACTTCTTAAGTAAACTGCTCTACTTTAGATTTCTTGAAATCTTATCTGGAAATACGTCCAATTTAAAGAGAAGAAAAATATTATGGTTCAGAAATGTTCGCTGAGTGCAGCTATTAATTGAGTAAATAATATAATCAGCCAAGTCCACTTTCACTTAGCTCAGACATCTAAAAAAGGACTTTTTTGTTCTAAATTTTATGGATAATCCTTCTCTCAAACTCAAAGGGCTAAATCAGAAATCATGTAAGAAAGTGTAAATTTCATGTTAATGACTTGCTGTCATATAGACAAATCTGCAGAAAAAAATTTTAAAACGCCTTCTAATTTGCCTGCTGAAATAAGTGGAAAAAATATGTTATTAAACCTTTCCCAATTTCTCTTTGAATTTGGCCCTGTCTCAGGTTTGCACACCTGAATTCCATCATTATTTTTAGCATAAACATCTGAAAACAAGGAGATTTTCTAGAACACAGCTATCACTAAAAAAAAAGAATAAAAAAGAAGATGAAAAACAGTAAACTCCAGACCAATCAGTGAAACATTATTTGTAAGGGGGTACACTTGGAAAGATTCTGAAGTGCTTGGAGAAACACCTGGAAAAACACAGTTTGATTTAGGATTGCTACTCAGGCAGGGGAGTTCATGCTTAATTACACAAGATGCTTTGAAAATATTTCTATTATGACAGATAAGAGAAATTCTCCAGATTCTGTAAAATTACTCTTTCAAAATGCATCGAAAAGGTCTTATGCAGGAGTGGTTAATGTAAATAATACTTCATGTAGAAAGGTGACCAGAAATAATGTATATCCTAGGAGATATTTTATATCCTTCTTCTCTTTGAATTCCCCCACCAATATAATATTATGTAGCACAGGAAAGAGAAAGAAATAAATTATGGATTCTCTTCTACGTAGTCGCTTTCACTACTCTCCATTTTCAAATAGATCAGAAGTGAAGATAATATTCCAGGAGGAATTTGCATTTTAAATTGGTGGCAGAAATGGGAAAACTCTCCCTTTAAGTTAAAGAAAAATGTATAGGCAAATTAAAGCAAAACTTCCTTATCATTAGAAATTTCTGCTAGGGATTTAAATGTTCACATTTCTTTACATCAGCTCTTAATTCTATATTTTCTGGTGAGTTCATAGGGAAAAATTTTCTTCTGTGTTTATTTCTTCAAAGTTTGCTAAGCTTCTGTAGACCATAAAAGTAGTAAACCAACACTGTAATAACTTCCATTTCATGGGGACTTTTGTAGTACAGAGGGAACTGCAGAACTGAAGTTGCCTTATAATGCTGTCTGAATTAGTCCTTAAAATTCTGTTTCAGATCATAACCAATCCAAATTAGGAGTTATTACATTTCTAAATTTGTACAGGATCCAGCACAATAGTAGTTTATTCCTTAGAAGTAGGCATCCATTGTTTTTGACAGAGAAAAACTAAAAATGTTTACCTTTCCATTTGGCCTTAGATCAATCTTTCTCTCCTTCTTGCTTTTAAGGACTTCCACCTTGTCCTTCATGACAGCACAAATTTTAATCTTTTAACAAGTTTTCAAATTCTTTTGGGTGAGGTAGGTATTAGGACAACCTGCTAAAATGCAGGAAAGTCACGATGCATCATTATGCTAGTGTAATCAGAATGACAAGCCATGTTTCGTACAAGACAAATAGAAATTTAAAAGGAAAAACAACTCATTTAAAGAGGGGCAAAAAATGCATTTACATTAAAAATGCACTACTTTTTTAACAGAATTAGATTCTACTAGTGAGTCAGTGAAGAAGTTTTTGTTTTTCAGTCAGGGATTTTTACGTTCTCTTCATTCCTCTCAAACCACATGTCCCTGAAAGGAGAGCTCTTCTAGAGGAGTCTTCACTGTCAGACAAACTAATTCCAGCTGTACAGCACTGATTGATAATGCACAGTTAGCCCTCTGCATGTGCATTGAGATAAAGCAACTAAAAAAACATATTGTTTGCATACAAATGTACAAAATAGTATTGATCTGGTTAGAAACGCTGATATATTTCTATAACTGGAAAAAGGATTCAACAGAGAAATATAAAAAAAAATGTGCTTTTCCTCCATTTCTTTCAGATTTGATTTTGGAGAAAACTGAACAAACCCATAAAACTAGAAAATACTTTGTTTTAAAATTACTATTTACATTGCTAAGAAGTCACTGTGTTGATTGGTCACTTAATAATCATAACTGCAGGATGCATTTTAATATTTGGGTTTTGTTATAGTAAGTCAAAAATTCAAAGTTGAATTTTTGCTCCACCTCACTTTAGGAGGGAGGAAGGAAAAAGCATCTGAAATGTCAAATTACTTTATGAAGGTATAGAAAAGTTTTAGATTACTTACGAAATTCTTAAATAAGAGTTATATTTCTTTTAGTAACATTTTCTTTTTTTTTTTCTTTTTTGTTTGAAGGTGGCACATGGGGAACCTGTCCACTTTCTGCCTGGTAGTTCATCCAAGAGTTTTTAGAATTAGTAGTCACATAATTTTTTTTACACAAAAATACACAAAATACTGCTAGGTTGCAGATTTCACAACCAAAAAGGTATAAAACACAAATAGGTAAGTGTTGATGAAACCTCTCTTAGTCTAAAAACACAATTCTGTGAACAAGGTAAGATCTAAGAATGAGATGGAAACATGTGGGGATCAACTCGAGACATAATAAAGATTTTCACAAAAGTTAATTTTCCAGAAATTTATTTGGAAAACTTTCCAGGTGACCAAACTATGTAAATGTCACAGGCATTTGTGGAGTTTTGGCAGTCTGTGGATGATGTAAATCTGACAGAACAAGTGTCTTCAAACTTTTGCAGGCCTTCTCACATTTTCAGTTCTTTTCTATTTAATTTTTCACCTTTTTCAGAGTCTGCCTTTTTGGGTTTTTTTTCTTCTTTTCCTCTTACATGTCTGTATGTGCCAGCAAGTCCTGTGTTCATTTTACCATTTCTTCAGAAATCTTAATGTAACCTCTCACACCTTTTTTCATCCTTTCTCTCCACTATACCTAATAAAGACATAAAAAACCTGTAGCCCTGTGCTACCCCAAAAGCAACTAAAACTGCTATTGTGAAAAATTGCTTTTATCAAACTGTTTATTTTTCCTCTTGGAGCTGTACCTTCTTCAGCAGCAATGTTTGTAATCAATGAAAACAGTGTTCTTTTAGGACTCTAAAGCAGAAGCACTTAGAACCTGCACCAGCACAGAGGAATCCACAAGGCACAAAGTCCTAGTGGGCTGCTGGGTGAGAAGAAGATGGGTGGAAACTTCATCAGTGTGGAAAGTTATGGGACTGAACTGCAGGTCTACAGTTCAGCAGAAAGCAGCCAAAAGCCTGGCTGAGAGGACAGGAGTTTCATTTACCAAGCATTTCTAGAGTAAAAGGCAAAGAAGGAGAAGAGAGGGTACACTTCTATTCTGCTGTCAGAGGGGCTGAGATCTGAGGAGATTCTTATCTGTCCCAAGAAAACAAAGGTAGGACTCACTGCTGACCTTTTCATTTACCATCCAAGAGAGCTGTGGTAAACCAGAGAGGGCTGAAGATCCTCGGAAACCTTTCCTTTCAGAAATTAAGAAACAAAGTGTTTATCTATTCTAAAAAAAAGCAGTATATTGTCATGGTTCCCAAAACACTATGATACTGACATTTTAAAGATTTTCCTACTGTTTTAAATTTATGTTGAGCTTACTTTAAGGTATATTGTGGAATTAAATGTATTCGCTAAACACAAAAAGCACCAAAAGAAAGAAAATTTGTAAGCAACCATCTAATGATCCTCTTTCTGAGCACCGTTCTATTCTAGTTCCTAAATTCCCCATGGTTTTCCCAAATTTACATACCCTAGAAATCTAGAATCCAGAAAGCTGGAATATACATTTTTCACATATTTTTAGGGCTTTAAAGAAATAAAATCAGGTAAAACTCTCTTCTTCAGTTCTTATTTTTCGGTTTCAAAATCTAATTCTTAAATGATTTTTGTTGCTAAGACTAATGCTTACTAACTACAATATTTTGTTTACTTAAAGCACAATAAGGTGTCGGTAGGACTAGATATTAAAAGATGGAGATACTGGAAAATACCTGTCATTGCTTTATTTAGTGAAAAAAAAAAGAAAGAAGAATGTGGCACAGGTCATGCTTTTTAGTTCTTTAAATGATTCATACTACTTTTATACCTCTTTCTCTTTTTTTTCCCTCCTAAAAATTACAATAGTCTTTAGCTTCACTGGCTTTTCTCTCCCAAAAGTAAATAAGTGGCGGGAATTATAATGAAACATATAAAAAGTTTTTAATTTCCAAAACCTATTAAAAAGCTGTCTCTAAAAAACGAAAAAGGTTTTGAAGTTCAAATGAAAGACAATATCTGAATAACACTAATCCCCAGGAGGATGCCATGGCACCTGCCAGACACTGTAAAGGTTTTATAAATGTTGTCTTCTGCAAAGTCGACTGCAAACATCATAAGGCCTTTGGTAAATATGTCTTTTTATTTGAGCAGAAATATTGAACTTCCTGCGATTATGATTATAGAGAAGATTATTTCAGAATTTTTAAAAAATATTTGATTAGTGGCTTCTCTCTTCTTCCTTGAGATAAAGTTTCAAATCACACACAGCGCTGTTTGAAAAAAGTCTTCCTTAGTAATAGAAGCCTGGCAAAACAATATATTTAGCAGTATTTATGAGTAAACATATAGAAACACTGAGGCTGGAAAAGAAAAAAATAATTTGGCTGCCTGATCCGCAACATCAGAATGAGCAGGCAAAATTATGCACTGTAGGAAAATAGTATTGTTGTTTATACTGCATAATGTAAAATACTTATCTCTGGCAGAAGCAAAATACCACATTTTATTTGTCTATAATTATCTAATGATAACTCTATCAAATTAATTTTATCTGATGATAGTTTCAAGTATAACGTTCATAGTGTTTCTTCTTTTTTTGAAGAACACCAAAATAAAAAACCTAACAAAAATCAGAAAAACAGCGCAGACCTCAAAATAAGCAAAGTTAAAGAGTTTCAGTGAATTATATTAAGATACATGCTACGGTGCTTCATAGAAACATCATCATTGAAACAAAACTTCTACACTTAGATAATTTTGCCTACTTGCTGCTGTTATAATGATACAGTCAGGAAAGGGAACAATTTAAAACACTAATGTTTGGACAATGACAAGAACTATATTGCCTTACTTTTCTTCGTAATACTTTTCTAATTATTTCCCCTTTACTTTGCTTCGAACATGGAAAATACCACAGTGCAGACCTTCAAGTACCTTAGAGAATTTTTTTAATCCAGATAAAAGCATTTAAATTCTTCATCTGACCTCCTCATATCCAAACTTGAGAGAAACTTTTCTGTTAGTATAAAATTTACATGTTTGGATTTTTTGCCCTACCTAGCACTAAGACTGTCCGAAAACATTTGACTAGAAAAATTCTGAATATTAAAAAAGAAAGAGGGGGGTGGAAACTAGGAATCTTTGCTGCAGGTGAAACTTGCACTTGACTGCTGCCCTGGAGAATCAGACTAGACTGCAGCTTCCCTTTCCCAGACATGGCATAACAGCCATCTAAAGGTAACTCCTTCATCCCTTATTTACTGACCTCGGATATGAACCAGACACAAGTGCAGAGAAATATTGTGTCATTGTTCATCTTTACCTTTGTCTTCACAGAGAAAAAATGAAAATGGTATTTGCCTTAAAAGAAAATAATTTCTGTTAAGCTAGTTCAGAAACTTACCATCAGAACTGACCATGTTGTTTTACACAAAATTACGTATTACTGCCTTCACTCTATGAAAACTCTACAATGTTTTGCATCCTTTTTTAATGATCAAACAATTAACAGAGACTCTATGAAGCCATGGGAATGGTAAACATCGAGATCAGTCTCCTATACAAAGCTTACAACACCTGAAGTACCAAAACAGAAAAAGACCAAACCCAAATGTACTGCTTTCTTATTATTTTTAAAATATCAATTTGTTGTAAAGACTGCAAAACGAAAACAGACGTCTGAGGAAGAGCCATAAGAAGTTTACTCAATACATCAATAGATGTATTTTATACAGCAGAAACATACTGATGTGTATAATGAATTTAGTAGTACCTGACATCGTAAATTTCAGAGGATATTCTTGAGCTGGTTTCAGTTCTACCTTTCATGCACAACTTTTCCTGATGAAATGAAGAACTTGGTGAACAAATCATTTCCAAACAGGACAGCTAACTGGGATTTTTACATGGTCATCAGCAGATCATATGTAAATGAAAGCTATGCAGGAACTATGTTGTCCTTGTTGCAGTTAAAAAATCTCGTATCCTGGGGTAATGGTGACTGCTTATAGGCTGCTAAACATGGAGTTCACAAAAGTAGCACTATACTAAAATCTTGTGCTGAGTTGCCTACAATACATTACTAAGCATTTAGGAATGTGTGCCTCTTGGTTAATAAACTGGAGGTTGCCTGTTATTGCTTTTCAGAGAGGGAGGTTCCCACCCTGAAACCAAAAATATTACTCATTTCCATTTTAGATACCTTGGTTGCATCTATTTGTTGAGATCTCTTCAATGGGAGGTTTAATTTTTCTTTTTACAAAATGTAAATGGCCTTATTATCTTTTTTTTTTTTTTTTTTAAGTTATTTTTGGCTATTTGATGTAAAAAAAAAGTGAGGTTATCTGATGTGGTCATGTAGGGCATATCACCTTTGGAATTTGTCTTTGAAAGGCTAACAAACCTTACTTTTGCCATTATGATAAACAGAAGGTTTTTGCACTGGACTAAATAAAAGGAAAACATCGCTAGTTTTTCAGGACCTTCCCAGACATAATAGAAATAATATGGGTTTGGGGTTTTATAGTATTTTTTTAATACTCGGGGGAAATAAGAAGTGATTTATAGGCAAAAATATAAATGTAGATGATTATTTTGGCTGAGTTTTTTTGGTAGCTTTAATCTGAACCATATGCTGCATAATTACTTTGTGAGACTATAAAATTGTCTTCAATTTATACCTATGTCATTTTTTCTTCTTGTGATATTTAGGTGAGATATAGATGTGTTTTACCAAATACCTCACAGTTTATCGTACATTTAAAGCTGAACTGTTCTCTTATCTCTTTTGTTTTCTGTTAGAAATAGCAATAATATCTTTCTAGTAATTTGGCTGTAATAAATTAAAAGGATTATAAATATATGCACAGAATATGTATGCAAAGAGACAGACACAGAACTGAAAAATATTAAAAACTCTGCAACCCCAAAGATTGCTGAAATTTACTTCATTTTATTGCTCAAAAAGTACATATACCAGACCTCAATTCAGAACTGATCAATTGAAGTAAAGATTTGAAAGAATTTTGCTGGAAATCACTTGAACATGATGGTGTCAATTCATGTCGACAATGAAAAACAGATTTATATATATATGTGTTAAAGTACTTCAGAGCCTAAAGAATGCAGTATTTTAGCTTGATAAGGTACAGATGCTGAAGCATGATGACACAACTACTGCTGTTATATGTTTTAGTTAATAATAATTATAATAGAATCTGATCAACACTTTTTTGGTGAGTAATGCAGATTTACTTACAGTGGTTCATTATGAAAAATCATGTTTTCACATGATTGTGTCAAAACTGTGAACACTGAAGTACTTCTAAGTTCTTCTTATGTGTAATAAATTTATTTCTAATCTATTTCCTTCATTCTTTTCTTTCATTAGTTTCCTTCAAGCTTATTTTAACAAACAAGATTTTTCGGAAGTATCAATCTCAAATTCAACTAGATAGCATCATTTTTATCCTGTATCTTTGGAACAGGCAGTGTGTCGCAAAGACAAGGAATAATCTCCAAATTATTACCTACATTGTACAATTTTATTTTATCAATTTGCTTAAATTTATTTTATGTTAACCACATGTTGAATAATAATATATGTAAAAACAGCTTTAAGCTTACGTGCAAATAAAGAACATAATTATTCTCCCTTGCAGCCAGACACTCCTGCTAGCTGTTCAGAAGAAAAGAAACAGGTGAAGAAGTTTTTAATTCAACATTTTAAAAAAGTTTACTTGACTTTGTACAATGATAAAGTCATATCAAAGAATAATAAAGCTGAAATGGGAAAGTTTCTGTCCTTTTGCACATTACTTGAAATCTTGCAGTCCTAATTTTTTTGAGATCTAGATTGATTTTATTATAAGAAACAACATATTTTATCATTATAATAAGGGGGATAAGCTTTTGAATAGACCAACAATTAGAAAACGTTCAGTGTCTACAAACTTTGAAAAAAGAACCCTTTTAAATCAATAAACAAAATAATTTTAATATTAAAAATGTAGCTGCTTCAGACATTATTCCTTAGAATTTTTCAGAGATCTACATTATCTGTTCGTCAAGTTTTAAGGGAGCTGCATACTAGTCTTACTGATCAAGCAAATATTCAAAGTAGATTTTAAACATTGGTCATTTGACAGGACACAGCAGCATCAGTTAAAAAATAAAATTCAGCTTTTCCTTTTGTCCCTGTTCACAATGAAAACAAATCTGGTGTTTTCCAGTAGAACAGAAAGCCTGTGTTCAGACCAGCATGCACTGACTTTATTTGCTTAGTATTGTACTTTAATTTTATCTGTGAAGCTGTGTGGAGTAGATTCAACATAAAAATGGTCACAGTTTTTAGATATATGTGTCCACATTTGGAAGGAGAGAGAAATTCTGCCAACAGCTTGTAGTCTTCCGAGTTAGTACCTCCTGACTTTGCACTTAGCTGAGTGCCTCAAATGTATTAAAAGTTACTTTGATGATTTTTTGCTGCTCATTATGTTCAATCTACTACTTCTTTTATTTGTATTTTCATAGTTTACATAGCTGTACAAAAGACAGTTTTATTCAACTTTTTGTTATTTTTCTGTAACTGATAATGGAAAGCAATTTATAAGTGGTCATACAAAATTTCCATTTGAATGAAGTATTGGTGATCTCCTTGGTGAAAAAGAAATTAACAATGGAAGGAGATATGTGATGAGAACCAGAGAAGGTAATGTGCAGCTTGACAAAAACCACTGATTTTTGGAGACATAGTTAAAAATTACAGTATTTGGAGGGTCTGAGAGTGGAAGAAAAAAGGGATCTATTTAGTGCAGTAGGTGAATGTGTCTTCCATTCTTAGTAATGAAAGGCCTGGCCCATTGAAACCATTTTTTTAAGCCTACATATTGCAGTAGGGGGGCTGTCAGCCATGGCATCATGGGAGATGTTATGACATGTCAAAAAGAAGCTGGGTCTCTTAGTGATGTATTGGCTCATGTTTGTCTTCAGAGTTTCCTACTTTTCAAGTTTACATATCCACTTGAAATATACATCTTCGTTTTTATGTAAGTCTTGCTTTTAATAAAGGATTCAAGACTTCCAGTGGAAATTAGGAATCTAGTTCTGGCCAAAATAAAGCTAACATCAAACCCACTATCTCTCTTCTCTGCTTTTGGAGTTTACTTGAAATACTATAGAGTCAGATATCAGTCAAATGCTATGAACGCAGATGACCATGAATCTAATAAAGGAAAAATTATAAGCCCTTCATTGGAAAGATATAAATCTAACTTTGATCAAGGGTTAGAAAGCTGCCTTTGAAAGAACAGTCCTGTTTGGTAATCTCTAAGCCAAAACACCTGTAATATAGCTTTTGTTTTCATTGCTGCTTTTCAAAACTGTTATGGTTTTGCACATTGGGAGCCAAGTGCTGCCTTCAAATTGCTGCGCTAGAGCCTGTAACTTCCACAGCTCCATACTGCTGGTACAATTATGAATCCCCCATTTTACTTGCTTGTATTGAAAAAGTCTTGCGCATTTCCACCAGAATCCACAGTTCAGTGGGATTCAAAATTTAGTTATCTTGTGATTTGTCATTAGCCAGGCAAATTGAAAAGGAAGGCATAGAGGTATCAAAGTTCATCTGAAGTTCATCCTTACAAAACACCGTCTCTTAAGATGAAGTCACTTAATCTCTCCAGGCTATTTCCCACTGCTTTTGGTATGAATGTTCTTAGACTGATGCCTGGAAAATGAATGTACAAACTGAAACAAGAATATTTATCTTCAGCTTTTCTTTGTCTTTATGTTATATTGCTTTGGTGGTGCCTTTCATGAAGCTCACTGGGGAGACATTCTTTTCCCTCATGATTTTTTCTCATTAATATCTTCAGTTATGAAAACTGCTAATTCCCAGAGTGTATGATTTTTAAAAACGAAGTGTCACTGCGATGATTGGAAGCCACTGGTAATGAAGTATCCAGAGAACTCTGGCCACACTGCAATTGCATGGCTGTGCAAAGTGTTGATTGACAGGAAAATAATGCTTCCTAAAGGACAGTCTGATCTTCACAGAGAATTATGTATACTCAAATAAACACGATTTTCAGAAGCAAGAGCAATCAAAAGCCTTTCATTTTTAACATATATTGTGGAGATATTCTTTATGGTTATTATTCCATTGTATGTTTTGTTTAACAGTTTGTGTCTTTAACAATTTTCTGTCTTGATCTCCTGTTTTCATGCCTAGACATTTAATACAGGTCCTGCATCATAGATTTCAAAAAATCTGCCATTGTTCTGACACAAATCATATTTCATGGGAAAAAATAGCTATGACTGGACTGTAAAGAACAAGGAATGAGGCAGTCTTTTGAAAACACAACACTACCCTCTTTGGAAACTACACCATTAAAACCCGTTCCCAGGAATATACTTCACGACATTTTGGTTAGATTCCTCTAGCAATGAAGAAATTAATCAGATTCTGTGCAAAGATTTAGCCACTCTAGTACTTGTTGACTGAGTTGTGCCTTTTGTATATTTTACCATTCAGGACCACAGGATGCCATTCCTAGCCAAATTTATTCAAGATCAGAGTGTGGAGAAGTTGCACACTTGAAAGAAACTTCTTAAACTGGTTGTATTTTTCTCTAATTTTTGAAATTCAGGAAGACAAAGAAGAGCTACAGAGATTCCTCTGAATAGTGTTGGGATCTACAAGGAAAGATCCAGCATCCTGGGAAAGGATGTAGGGAATTTGTTACATTTATACATACATTGACTGTTACTCGTCAGTAACTCTGTATGGTAAAATTGTAAAAAGTGTGTCTGGTTAGAGACACAGCACCATAGGGAGTATTTGAATGGCACATGCAAAGCAAACACAATGTAAAACATAAATTACAAGGTTTCTTCTATTTATTTTTCTTTTCTTTCTTAAAGGAGTGAGAAATTACTTTAAAATATTATTCTTCATAGAATCATAGAATCATAGGTTGGAAAAGACCTCTAAGATCATCGAGTCCAACCGTCAAGCCAACACAACCATGCCTACTAA
>Ga0181612_133195_pt1 | contig 14064 bp, 7 predicted proteins | sample HoacroProtozoa21_FD_119630 | JGI IMG/M metagenome (GOLD analysis project Ga0181612, IMG submission 119630) | Hoatzin crop microbial communities from Cojedes, Venezuel. Combined Assembly of Gp0051906, Gp0051904, Gp0051908
AAAGAAGGTATTCAGTAGCTCTGCCTTCTCTGCATCCTCCATCACCAGGACACCCACCTCATTCAGCAGCGGCCCCACATTGTCCCTAGCCTTCTGTTTGCTACTGAAGTAGTTGAAGAAGCCATTCTTGCTGTTTTTGACATCCCTTGCAAAATCACCAAATAAAATCTTAAATGGATTTTGCTTCAATATTTTGTCATAGGGATACCTTATTATTTACAGCTATATCTTTATTGCAGTACATTAGATTAAAAACTAAGATACTGTTATTTAAATTCTATTCAGCACGAGTCTTCAGATTCAACAAAATATTGATTTTTGAATGTGGGTATTTATTTATTTCAAGTTAAAAAATGAAGCAAAATTCAACCGAATCTCATTTAACACTGGCTTAAATGTCTAACGCATGTACAAGTCTATGGCAACAGAAGCTAACATGATGAACTCTAACAAGTAAATGTATGCTCTGCCTGGTGAAAAGAATTACTAAATTAATACAGATACGAAGCCATAGAAGAGCTGAGTTTTTTCCTGGAGAGTGACTCTTCTGTCATGTGTTATAGCCTGCACACTTAAAGTATTATAAAATATGTGCTGAGAGAATGCCTTAGGATCAACACATACATCTCTGTTTGTCCTATTACGTCATTTTAAATTTTAAAGTAATTCCTGGATGTTACTACGGTTTTCCATCATTTAAAATCTATGAGCCTGCTAAGTTCGTATTTAATATAAATTGGGGTGTTGGAAGCTATTCCTAGATGCAATTGTATGTAAATGGATGCATTGAACTTCAGAAACTATCAGTTAAAGTTCTAATAAAACTCACAAATCAAGATCACTTTGCATCTTTAAGAACTAGACTTACTGCTGCAACTGGTCTTGATTTTTGCATAGTTTTGTGCATAAAACCAGGGGAAAAAAGTTTATTCACCAGTAGTAGTTGACCATTCCAGTTTTTCAAGAATGCAGGAAAAGGGTATATTTATAAGACAGTAATTTTTAAGCCTTCATCTGAAAACTGTGTTGAACATTGTAGTCATAATTAAGTCCTAAAAATCAACATACTGACATTTAAATTTGTTACAAATAAATTGTGCACCAGTTTGAACCTTCAGAAATTACTAAAAACAGTCAGATATTAAAGCTTTACTTGTAAAAGTAGTAGATTTATTCACAATTATTTTACTATTTCCAAATAAATCTTTCATCTTGAGTATTTCGTAGATATGTTAAGTAATTAAAATTTATGGGGGAAAAAACCCAAAACAATATCTGATTGGCATCATTTTTCATTTCATACAAATGTAAATCAACTGCATTTATTACAACTTATTTGGGAAAGTAGATGTTAGATTGTTTAAACTCAGGAGTAGATGGATCATAAAAGAATATCACAATAACTAGCACAATTAAAATTTTTTTTAAGCATTAATTATACTTATATGAGACAGTGAAATTTTGGTCTTTTTTTTCCCCTCAAAAAGTCTTTATCATACATGTTTATAACTCTATGTCATTATTTATCTTTCTGGGAATAAATCGAAGAATTAGTAAGAAACCATAAACACATGTTCATGACCGAAACTTTAAAGATGTTCCATTTTTTTAAATAAATCACCTGAAGTGTTATGCCCATTAGCTCCCTAATGAGTTCAGTACGAAAGAAAATTCTTCAAAAAATGATGGACAAAATCTATTGTAGCATAATACATCAAATATCAGTTTCATAAAGACTGGTTTAAACTGTGGTGTTAGTGGTTGGCAGGATTGTAGTCTTGTTTCGACCTTAACAGTGAGGTAGTGCTATATCTCTCTGTTCGCGGTTTTCAATAAAAGGAGGGAAGTATGAAAACACAAAGGCGCACACACACATACAGAAAACCTACTCTTTAGAATATACTGAATAAAAATGGAAGCACTTAATGATGTCGTGATCTTGCTCACCTAAATCCATGCTATACTAATTTAGTTTTTCTTAAAATTAACATATAAATTTTCATATGATTATGTTCTAGATAAAATGAAATAATCTCATTATTTACAAGATTGAAATTACCTCTAAAATAGAATTGTGAAATTATATTCACAAAGTAAAGCAGCAGTCCTTTAAACTTCTCAAATTCATTACAACATTATTAACGACTTTGCATCAGTTTTTGATAAGCATTCACCATAACAGAGAGTGATAATGTTCAGAATATCATCAAAAAGTCTGAACCATTTTCAGTGTGCCATCTCATGTCAAGAGATAGTAGAGGGTATTTAAGGAGTCACCATTCAGCTGGTCTGGTAGGAGGAAAACTTAAATGAAAAAAACCTTGACAAGTAGGTGGTGCTCCATCCATCTGAAGCCTTTCACCTAGTCGGCATGTCAGAATCTCATTACCAACCAACGTAAAGCCTGGTTGACACTGGTATCTTATTATGTCTCCTGTTCGGAAAAACAAAACAAGACAAAATACAAACAAATAAAAGAAACATTAAACAGCAATTAACAAGGACTTTTAGCTTCAAACACATTATTGATCAATGAAGTTTGTTGCTGCCATCTATAACGGGCTAAACGACCTCTGGCATAAAACAACTTCGATTAGTCTAAGAAATGTGGTAAATTAGCATTATGTTGCAAGCTATGCTGTATCTACCACTGTTTACCACCACATTATTAGTTGGATAGTTTGTTAATTTATCTGGGTCTGACTGATGCTTTGTGAACCATGGGTCCACAAAGATTTAAGCAATATAATCTATTGGATAACAATTTTGAGACAAAGTAAAGGGATGAGATCCAGTCAGTAACTCATACAATCCTGAGGGGAAAAAAAATAAATAGGACCCAGATTTAGTTGATGATATCTAAATTTGGCATGGTAAGAATAACAACTTGTGATTTTTTTTTTTTTTTTTTTTTTTAAGAAATTAAAAAAATGTATAATTTTATGTACCAAAAAGCAGTAAAAGTTTGTATATCCCACCAGTTCTCTTTGGTCCAGAATACAGAGCAGAAAGAAAAAAAAAAAGTCTATTCTCTTTGTTACCGATATAACTAATCAAACAATTGTATGTATCATACATAAATTTGTTTTTCTTTACCATAATGTGAGCGAAGCTAGCTTGTCAGAAATCTGATGTCTGATCATATAAGTCATATTTCTTTGAATGTTAGGTGATGAAGTAATATTACTAATATGTCTTAGAAGGTCAGAATGTCATCTCCTTTTCAGATCCTCCTAATTTTTCAAATCTGATTTTACCCTTAAGGTCACAGAACCATATTCTGGTGCAGAATATACCATTGTCTACATGGTTTTTTGTGGGTTTTGTTTGTGTCAGTGGAAGACATTGTTGCATATCAAACATTATGAAAATTATAAATTGAAATGAAGTTCATTAGAAAGGAGTTACTGTGTTACTTATACATAATCTCTGAAACATAGACAATATTCAGGTAGTACAGGGAAGAAGAATGTCTTCTTAAAAACTGTATTTTCAAATATAAATCTAACGTATCACAGGCATGATTTGTATTCGAAAAGCAAGAAATTTTTGCGCATAGCAGGCTTTTTTTGAAACAAATATTGCTCTCATTTTCTCTTACATTACCTATTTCAAACTCGTCATCCTCAGTTAGAATTTCAGCATTTGGTATATTTGTTGGAGACTGGCAGACCCGGAGCTGATAGGCTATAAGCAGGAAGAAAGCACAGTTGACGTTCCCATACTTAGGCATTTAACATAGCCATGCGAACATTACTGAGTTACTACCCATATTAACACAATAAAATTGAACATCTATTCATTTACTTTCCAATTTTTAAAAGAATCAAAAGAGAAGAAACATATGATTTTCAGAAGTAATGAAAAATCGTAAGTGGCATCTGTGTTCTTCATTAGTCATTTAACATCAGTGGCAAAATCCTCTTCACAAATAACCTAAGAAGCTTAGAAGTGGTTGTCAATTTTCTCACTTAAGTGATCTCATCTGAAAAACAAATACTTTTTGTATTGTGCAATGGTTGTTTTGTTTGTTTTATTTTTTTAACAATACATTTCTACTGCTGAACTCTTCCATCTTTGAAACTTTTTAATAATGACAAGTTTTAGAAATCAAAAGATTCTACCAAGAGGCAGCATAACTGATGGACAGAAGCATACTGAATATGAAATTTCCCAGTAAATAACTAGTTGTGGAGCACATCTTACCTGCAGAACGAGACAGAGAATAATTCTGCTTTCAAACTTCTTATTTGAAATCTAACATGCAATAGTTTTCTGAGTTTCAACACACGTATGCAACAGCCAGGCAAAATAATTAGGTGAAACAAATGATAAAAAAGACTTTTAAGAAGAGTAAGCAGAAGCTATATAGCTATATTTTTTTTACAGACGACCTATGAGAATGTGTGTTTGGATGCAGATGAAATTCCCTTCAATCTGAATGCAATTAGGACAGAAATCCAACCAAAGAAATCACACTGAAGTATTTATACTGACAGTGTAGTCTTCTGCATTTTTAAGTGTACACTCAGGTCCATCAATGAGACAAGTATCCCTGGTTTTCACTGACACTACATTTTCAAATAGCATTGTTTTACAGGAGCTCTCATTAGCAAGGAAACATCATTTACTTATGGCAGATGACGTTTCAGCTTCAGTTATACATCTTTGTTACTTCCTTGGATAACAGGATCCTGTGCTTGGGTCCTTTCATAATCAAATTGATCAAACTTTTGTCAATCAGAAAATTTATATTTTATCCAGGTAAGATTTTTTTTTGCTACTGAGTCACCTATGTTTGTCATCCTCCTATTCCACTCTTTTTTGTTGATCATATAACGAAAAAACAAATCAGTGAGTCAGAAAGCTAACATCCTACCTTAGGATAAAGTAATTAAAAATAAAACACACCAAGCAAACATGGAACAGCATGCATTAAAAAAAACAAAACACACCAACATAATTATAAAATGGTTTATAAACAATTCATACAATTCATATCAAATATCTCGCACATACGTTTTAAACCTCAAATTATCTATTTTAAACAAATTTGACTTCTCTCACTGCCTTGCCTTTATTGCTATAATTGTATCTAGCTGATATGAAGGATGACAGACTCAGGGATACTGAAAGAATTATCCTCACAATATCTAACCAAAAAGTGTTTAAGGTTTCTTCATGAATAATCCTTTGTGCTGCTCAGTTTGCATTTTTATTAGAACCTGTAATTGTGGCATGACAATGTCCACAATAACAAAAGAAAAGAGTATAAGGAGTTCAAGCTCTTTAGAGTCACTGTATTACTAGGTATGAGCATTTTTATATGTGTTTGGTCATATAGTGATGTATTGATATGTATCAATACACTTCCATTCATATAGTGATGAATACAAAGGGTCAGTCTGTTCTTCACAAACTGTTACATACAATTTAGATGCCCAGATTTGGAATGAAACTTCTGACCCTCCTCTGCTTAACCTTAGTGAGGTCTGTACTCCATAATCAATTCAAGTGCTGTTGTCGGGTTCTTTTGGTTGTGAGATTTAGGGCTTTTTCATTATGCTTTTTTTTGTTTAGATTAAAGCTCTTTAAATCCTCCCAGTTCTGTCTGTCTGTATTCACCTTGGTCTTTACTAAGTCAAAAAGAAAGCCTTCTAGATCCAAATTCTAGATCCAAAATCTGATCAGGATTCAGAAAACAGTCTGTAGTCTGTCAGTGTTTCCTGGAATAGTCAATCCAACAGGCATTCACAGAGCACCTAAAACCACCCTTGCTTCTGAATCTGTTTCCTTGTAATGACAGGAATGGAAGAGATACTTGGCCACAGAAGTTTTCAATGATTGCAAAAAGAGGTAAAATTTGGAGCGTTAAAATACTTACGCATTTTCATTCAGTCAGCATTTACTTCAAGAGCAGTTTAACATGAACTACACGGTATAGTTCACTATCATTGACATTTCTAGAACAACAGTACTTCCTTCAAAATATTCAAATACCTACAAGACTTTGAATGACCCCTACAAACATTTTGATTACAAAGGAATTTTAGAAGCATTGTAAGCAGTGAGAAGATGAGCACCTTGAACTGCAGAGTCATGATGCTACCTTCTTTGCTCATGTCTCTTCACAATGCATTCTTTTTTTAACTGACTACTAGTAAATTTAATATCTGGTCAAGAGAATATCTTGTTTTCATCATTCTTGTCAGTCTTTCATATGTTTGCCTTACTCAAATGGTGGGCAGTCATATTAACAATAACAACTCTTCTGTGCAATTTGTCACACTTACCATGGTAACTAAGTACAAAGAAGCCACTGGTAGTAAAGTCACTGTGGAACTTGATCAGAATCTGATTGGAAGTGCTGTAGACTGATTCTAATGCAGTGTTGCCACTAAATTGTCCAATTTGAGGAGAAGTTTGGTCTGGTCCATCCCTAAGAAAAGCAGATACAAAAAGATTTTTTTTTTTTCCAAATAAATAATTTAATTTCTCCAAATTTTAATATAATGAGGTAAAATTTCTCTGGATTACTCTAAAAGGCATGAGTCATCTAAAATCATATAAAACAGATATTAAAGGGCTGAAAGCCTACTGAAATTCTGTATATGGATTGGAGTATAGCAGATAGTAGCTTTGAGGACAATCAAAATTTGTTAGAGAGAGAGAATGTTCCATTCAACTGCTTTTGGATGTAATATTCATATTTTTAAACAAAAGTTAGAACAAGCTCAAAATTATTGAATTTGTGATCGTACTTCATCTTCCTGCCACTAACTCTGCTGACATTTTCTTGTCCATGTTTTCAAATGTGGCTATCAGAAAATAAATAAACTTAGTAATTCTCATCTCCCCCAGCCCTTTGAATTTAGTCATTTCTAGAAAAAATAAGACCTGAACAATATTTAATTTTTAAATGACAATGAGTGAATATTGCCTTCACTAAAAATTAAAACTAAATGCTTATATTCTGCTAATTACAAGATTCTAATTTAAATCTGCATGTGGGCATTTATAAATGCAGATCTGATTTATAATGACTATTTTAAGGATGCTACTTTTAGAAATTCTCTAATGTCAAAATTTTTTCCCCTATCTTCCCCCCCAATCATATGTTATAATGCTACAATTTATACTTTATAGTACATATGGACACATAAGAATTAATGTACAAATTTTTTTTATGACTAGTTTAGAGTTTTGTAGACCAATTTCTTGCTGAGAGAGATGTGCCATGCATTTTATATAAATAATTTGGCTCAGGTAAATGTTCATATGAATGCTGGTAGTTTTACAGAATCACAGAATCACTGAATATTCGGGTTTGGAAGGGACCTCTGTGGGTCATCTAGTCCAACACCCCTGGCAAAGAAGGGTCACCTAGAGCACGTTGCACAGGACCTCGTCTAGGCGGGTCTTGAATATCTCCAGAGAAGGAGACTCCACAACCTCCCTGGGCAGCCTGTTCCAGGGCTCCGTCACCCTCAGAGGGAAGAAGTTCTTCCTCGTATTCAAAGGAGCAGCCCCTGTAAGGACGGTGAAATTACTTCGATGAGTGAGTGTGGTAGAGTTAGGCTGAAGTAAATGCTTTGGATGTGCCATACCTGCTCTGTGCTGTGCAAGAGCTAAAGATACTCACGTGCACTGCATGCTTTATGCAAGGTTGGTCTAACCTGGAGTAGAATTAAAGCATCAATAACATAACATAAATCAGATCTGGCTTTATTATTCCCCTAAACTGATGTATAGAGAGATTAAATATGGAGGAAAAATATTTCCTACAAGTATGAGAGGTTATTAGCAGAAGGATCACAGTGTTTTGTAGACAGAGGGACCATTGCAGAGTGTAAAAGCTGCCCTTTGGGGACTCTATCGTACAGGTTGTCCTGCAGGTTTGTCGTCCTAGGTCCAAGACATATCATTTTAAACAAAAGAGGTTGTTGCTGTGTTTGCTGCACATTCCCCAGCAGTCATTCCCCTGCTTTTTCTGGGGTGACACTTGCAAACTTGCAGTCCAGTCCCGAGCCGTGATGCTGCGTTATCCGGGGGTGAAATGTGCTGTACAGTCTGCGTTGACACCCCAAGTTCTCGTGCTGTTCAGCCCCGTGTTTGCTGAGCAGGGGCAGTGAGAAATGGGCCGCTCCACCCCGTGTCCCACAGGGAGCTGTTCGCGGGGAGCCCCCTCCGATGCTTCTTGTCAGTGGATGGATCTCAGCTGGTCAGGGTTGGTGGTGGAAAACTCAGTGTTGTTCTCCTCTGCACAGTCACTGCCGCTCTGAGCACTGAGAAATGAGGGACAGCCCAGTGGGTCCAGCAGGTCCATTTCCAGTGCCACTGGGTCCCATGTCCACCTGCTGCAGCCCTCTTTGTCGGCAAGCCTTGTCTTTGCATCATTTTGCCCAAAGCTGAAGCTTCTGATCCTGAAAACGTTTGAAGCACCGGGCAAACGCCGTGGCTGGGGCTGACGTCGGGTCCCGCGTGAAGGTCACCGCGCTGCCGCAGTGAGCGCGGGATGCCGCTGGCCTGGTGTCACCACATCTGCAAGAACTGTCTCACTGCTTGGATCCTGAATCGGGCTTGGTGGTGGCAAAACATTTCTGGCGGCAGGGCAGGCAATGTGCTGCTTCCCAGGTGCCTGTCTGCCAGAGGCATCACCACCAGCCGCTCTGCCCAGGCGCGTGACTCACACGTGCTCCCTTTTTTTAGGAAATACAGATGCGGAGTAAATGGGAATCAATTACACTTCCTACACAAAGAATCCCCTTGATTTGGCATCTGGCACAGACACATCCTTCCTTCCAAGGGAACAACACTGAAAATTAATTGGAGTTCCAGGGAAATCGCCGTTACGAATACCCTTCCCCAGCAGGGACTCTCCTCGGCCGTGTCCCACACGGGAGAGTCCCTGCGGCCCCGGCTCCCGAGCGCCTGCCCCGAGCAGACCCCCCCAGGGCAGCCCCGGTGCGGCTGGGCCGTGCTCGGGGCCGGTCCCTGCCGCCGCGGCTGACGCTGCCGCTGCCCCTCTCTGCGGCGGAGCAGCACCCCCTTCGCCCCGGCCCCCTGCGGCCGCGTCCATGACGTGAGCTGCTGGCCGGAGCAGCAGCCCCAAGAGCGTGGCTTCCCTTCGCCAGTCCCAGACGTGACGTGCAGCAGGGCAGCTGTGTGTGCGTGTCTGGGAAGGAGGAGGAAAGGCTGGTTTAGCTGCTGAGTACCAAGGACCTGTGACTCCAGGTTGCTGGGGTACTCATCCCAGCCTTCCCCCTGTTGCTCTGTCTCTCAGGCCAACGCGGTGACCAGGGACGGGGCGAGGTGCACGAGTGGTCCCCAGGACATCGGTGGCAGACCAGCTTCCTGCGGTCGGGGGGTGGCTGAGGACAGATTTGTTTGCAACACAGCATAGGGCAAAAAGCCTGAACTCCTGCGTTGGGGCTCAGACAGAAAATTGTGTCTGCATCCAGCTGAGGAGTACATCTCCTCTCTCTTCTTCCTTGTTTTGCTTTAAAAAAAGGAAAAGAACAAAAAAATCCATATATCAAGCAGGGCTACAGTTGTTTCCAGATCTCTCTTATCTTTCTGGAGATGCACATGGGCAGCTCCTGGCATCCGCAGATGTGGTCTCAGTGGACCTGGCGTGCTCGTGGTACCTCCTCAACAGCTCTGCTGGCTTGGGCTGCCTCTGCTCCTCGCTGGAGGTGCAGCGTCATGGACAAACATCCATGGCAGCATGAATTCAATTCAAATGAATTCAAAATTCTTCAGGACTGAGCGTCTTTCAGAGTTATGGAGGAGAAAACAGCAGTATTCCCAAACGGGCTGTCCTTTGAGAAGAAATCTCTTCCTTTGTGCCACGCAGGTCAGCAGTTGTCTTGGATCAGTCTTTGGGCAATGACAGTTTTAGTGAAAGAGCAATTACGAACAGAAGATCTGGATCAGAGTGACATGCAAACCACAAGGAGATGGCTGCAGCCACCCTGGAGGTCCTCTGGAGGCCATGTCCCACGTTGGAGTTGGTTTTCGTGGCTCAAAACCAGGGCAGTTTGGCCCCAGCTTTCTTGGCAAAGTGCTTTACAGTCCCAGTTTCAAAGCTGCTCTTTTCTGAACAGAGCCAATGCCTGAGCAGGGACTTTGCTGTCAGGGGCTGTGACGCTTCTGGGATGCGTTCGGTCGGGCGCTGCTCAGTGTGGTACCTCTGCCGTCTCCTCCAGTGCTGCAGCCCCACAGAGGCTCCGTCCAGCACCTCCTGCTCTCGGGGAGCCGCGGTGGTGGCTCCTCTCTCAGCTAGACCAGGAGGGGAAACCGAGCGCTACGGCCCAGCCAAGGGAGAATACTCTGCACGCTCTGCCCGTGCAGTGGGAATTTCACGCTGTCTTCCCTGGATGTGAGGCGTGCCCCGTGTCCTCTCGTACCAAGGCTTGCTGCTGCCGTGTGGGTGAGGAGATGGTGCAGCTGCTGTGTGTCCGACCTGGCGTGCTGCACGGAGTGAAGCTGCCTTTCCCCCCTCCGGGGGAGTTCTGAACCGCGTTTCGGCAGCGTGGGGCGTGCTGCTGTGCAAGTCCCCGTTCTTTGGCCTTTTTAACAGTTCCAGGCTGTTCCAGTAACTTCTGGACTCGACCGTGGCTGTCTCCCAGCCACTGTTCCTGTGATTCAGGAGCTATGTGGGCAGTGTGAGTTGCACAAATAATGTAAATTCACCATATAGAGAGAGTTGGAAAGCAACTTAGAGCTACCGCCACAAAGACAGACAGTGACTGCTGGAGTCCACGGGATCTGTGAGGGAGGGACCCGTTAGTGAACTCCGGATTTCCAACGGCGAGGGCAAAGAGGGTGATGATCTATGGGCATTAGTCCAGGCAAGCCGTGGCATCAGCCTAACAGAGCTCCGCGTAATGACAGAATAGAAATAGAAACGCTGGTGTCTTTGTGCTGGTTCTTGAAATGGACCTACAGGAGTTGGGATGTTTAGCTTGGCAAAGGCAGCGTCAGGGTCACCTTTGCTCGTTTCTCAGAGGTGCAGCGGGCTGTACGTCTCCGGCCGAAGGGTGTGCAAGAGGAGTGCCTTAGATTGAAGAATCTGGTAAATGCACAAAGGAGAACTTAAAAGTAGGCCAGGAAGGCTGCTCTTGGGTGAGCTGGCCAAGAGGTGCCATCATTTTCCTAAGGGGGAAACAGCTAACGTAATTCAAGGAGTTAACTGCAGGCTTCTGATTAATAAAATAATAAAAATAGTAATGAGTTAAGCAAACAAAGAATCTGCAAAAGAAGTCCTGTGCATTGCTAAGTTTAAAGTCTGTAGATCTATGCTGGTGTGCGCACGTGCTGATCCTGGTGTTCTTGACGCGCTGGGGTGGGTTTGGAAAAGCTCGTCCACTGCGTCCGTTACGCCGGCGTGCTCAGAGAAGGGGCAATATGGACGTAGGCACGGCGACAGCCAGCGCCGTGGTGCCAGACCTGAAGTGCGTGGCACAACAAGCGGGGTCTGGTTGCCCACGGAGGTGTCCAAGCTCCCAACACAGTGCCGGAGGTGGTCGAGGGTCTCCGAAGGGGGGAGCGGACGGCTGCGCGATGCCCCTGCGAGAGGGAATGTCCGAATTGCTTCAGCCTCCCCGCAGCTGCCTGGCTGCGAACCGATGGCTCCTGCCGTGACCCGGCAGCCTGGCCCTGGCTCCTTCCTTACTGGTCAGGAGGGCAGCAGGGTGGGGGTGCCACGTGCAGCCCTTTTATCCAGTAGCTCGGTGGCTTTGATGGAGAATTTAGATGGTTTAGTAAACTCTTGGTAAAAGGCACGGTGTGCATCTCCTGTCATACCTGTTGTGTTTGGTGGGAGTTGTCAGGGCTCGTGAAGGGTTTGGAAGTGCTTGTGAGTCAGGGGAAGGAGCCGTAGCTGATGGCACTGGAGCAGCTCAGGTGCTACGCACAGAGTCAAGGCTGAGATATCCTGAGCAGCACTTCAGGGATCTGGGGACGCTACTGGAGAAACGCTGCAGGTGTCAGTCTCGGAAGATGTGAGAATAGCTGAATAAATTTGAGGACAAACATTTCAGACTACAGTGTCAAAGTCTCAGCTCAGTCTCCTCGTGCTTCTTGCTCCAGACGCCTGTACCACCTGAACGGTTTTCCCAAGGTAGTTTTAGTGAAAGCAGAAGGTGTCAAGCTGTGGGCTGAGGAGTCAGAAGTTGCTTACCACTTGTGCTGAGTAACCAGGTCTATGTCAGTCTTTGTCACGGTGCTCTGTGGAGCTGCCTGGGCGCCTGGGGAGGACCTTCTACAAAAGGTCCTTCTAGACCTCTAGGTCTGCTCAGTGTCTGGCCATGTACAGGGAGGTGGTGATGTGAACATTTGTTTATGGGGAATGGAATGTGTACCCCAAAATCAGTTGCACATGGTAGATGCTGAATGCCATGTGTAGGGCCCTGGGTTTTGGCTGAGACACACATAAGGACTTGGCAACCAACATGTTAAAGGTTTTGTAGTCATAGGCTTTGCAAATTATCTCCTTCTTTACAACGTAGCTCCTGCCTTCTGCATGGCATGGGTTCCTCCAGCTCTAGGAGCCACAAAGCTACAGACCTTCTGGGCCTGGAAGGTCCATGGTGCCTGAAGTGAGGAGGGACTGATTAATCATCACCTATCACTCCTATCGCTGACTGGGAGATACTGCTGAAATGATTCTTCCTTTTCTTTTTTTTCCTAGAGCAGAATTTTTTAAACAGCTTGTCACGGTCAGCAGCAGCTTGGGGGGATCCACCTGGACCTTTGCCTTCATCCTGCAGTGGGGTCCAGCGATCCTCCTGCAGCTCCCTTCAGTTGCTATCTACCGTGAACTTGGCATGCGCCCGCAGCAGAACTAGGCTTTCCCTCACCTTTGTGAGGAGCATCTGCCGGAGAGCGAGGTGCATGCTAATTCACGGTGGTTGCCTGTTCCTGCGTTTGCTGGGCTTATCAGACAGGTTGTCCAAATTCCTAAGGACTGTGATCTTGCAGGACAGGCAGGATTAGAGACACGATTTTCAGAAATCCCGTTATCCTCTTTGTCAACTGATAAAACTATATTTTGTCTTTTCGGTAGGAGTCTTTAAGATCTGATGGAGCTACCCAGTGATATAAAACACTTTGAGCTGTCAGGGTGGAGAGGCACAAATCCAGCTGCCACTGGGGATGTTTCACTGGCTGGGATGCACACAGAGTGCTTTAAAGAGCGAATCAATATCTGTGAATATATAAAGAGAGACAAAACCTTTTAATTAATTGTCTCTCTCGGGTTTCCAGTTCCGCTCCGTCTTCTCCAGATGTGTTTGTAAGGCTGGAGCCACAGCCAGGCGGAGGTGGTGGTACTTCAGGGGACATGGTTCAACATCCAGACGAATTGTTGCAGTGAAGCGTAGGTCACTGCCGGAGAGCAGGGTGCCTGCAGGACCTCTCCCAGCGGTCGCCTTGGCCAGCGCTTGCAGCCATGGTCAGTGTGCCCTTGGCAGCAGACTCCCACGCCAGGCTTCTGGAGCATCTCGCAGGTCCCGATGGCCGAATGCTCCTCTTCTGAGAATGTGCAGGTTTGGTGGCTGGCCATCTGGGTGACGTCCCGCGCTGCGTTTCCTCGCGCGGCGCAGCGCAGTGACCGTCCTGGCTGCGCTGCCGCGGGAGGAGCAGCCCTGCCGAGCTCCCGCTGCTCCCGGCGGATGCCGTGATCCGAGCGAGGGCCCTGCAGCTCCTGCTTGACGCCGTTGCTCAGGCCCCCGTGCTAATTAGCTGGAGCGCTGGTCTGGCGGCTGTCTGAAGAGGAGCAGGGAAGGCGAGTGACTCCCGTTCTCCCGTTGCCTCCCTTTTCCCGAACTGCGTGGATCTGCCGCTAATTGGCTCTCGTTGGCAGGTGACTGTGCTGTTCCCATGTAGTTGTGCAGAGATGACCTGAGACCAGAAGTTTCTCGGCAGACTGAACAGCAAGCTCAATGAGCCGTGCTTAGGAACAGAATCACAGAATCACAGAATAGTAGGGGTTGGCAGGGCCCTCTGTGGGTCATCTAGTCCAACCCTCCTGCCGAAGCAGGGTCACCTACAGCAGGCTGC
>Ga0181612_141313_pt1 | contig 14064 bp, 10 predicted proteins | sample HoacroProtozoa21_FD_119630 | JGI IMG/M metagenome (GOLD analysis project Ga0181612, IMG submission 119630) | Hoatzin crop microbial communities from Cojedes, Venezuel. Combined Assembly of Gp0051906, Gp0051904, Gp0051908
CTGCTAAGTCCCACTTCTGATGACACTACATGTTATGCCAAGAGCCAATCAACATATAATAATTGACTTAGTCCCACCTCACCAAGATCTGCCAAAGATTTATCAAAAGTATAAAAACTGGCACTTGAAAACTCTCTTAGGAGAAGGAGCCAAGCGACAACCTTACCTGATGGATGAGGCGATGGGCCTGAACCTCTCTTCCCCCCCAAGAAGGGATGCCTTTTTGGTGAGAGTTGCGCCTCTGACTTTGTCAGACGTATCCCTGGGATCACATTGTTATCTAAAGTGCTAAACCATTACACTGAGCTCAACTTTTGTAGACAGTGCATTTATCAATGGCAATCCCGAATCCGTGATACCTATAAATTACCTATTGTTTCAACTTGGCAAAACTGTTTCAGTGAATGTCCTTGGAAGGGCTCTGATAGGCAAATGTTGAATATGATACGTGGCTACATACTTAACACCTTAGACATAAACCATAGACAGAGTCTGGGACTAGGAGTGCATCCAGCCGCACCTAGACTCTCCTCTGAGAGAGAGTTCAGAACGCAAGGGGGTCCGCTTGTGAGTCAATGGGAGGGCTTTCCTTTTGCTGCTTGTTAGACTGCTTTACCCCTTTTAACGTGACACTTCAGAAAGTGATTTAAGTAGTAAAAGATGTTGAAACATGGTAGTTCTCCAATACCTGCAGCAACACAGCTGAACATTGAGCAAAGAGAGGAACTCATTTAAGTTTGATCCCAGTAAAATAGATAAATATACTCTCATTTCTTCATCTGTACATTTCATAGCAAATGTGATATGCCATATCTAATCTTGTAAGCAGCTATTTTAAACTTCTATTTGATATTCAATTGGCTCAATTTAAGAATGGTCTCCTTGCAATTGTTCCACCTCACTGCATTCCAGACCCTCTCACATGGTGATCCTTTATAATTCCCACATGCTCCTCAGCAAATTATGTAAAAATGTATGCAGAAAGTAGCAAAACAGGTCTTTGCTCAAAACTCCACTGGTTGGGTTTAAGAGTTTCAATAATAGGGATCATAAGAAAAAAATACAGATTTCCAGCAATAAGTGCAGAAGTTCTTTTCACATCCGAAATGTGGCAAGCATACTAACAGGCCCGGAACCATATCTTTCTGAAAATACTGAATTCTTTCTGTTGTCATGATCCAGAGGCCAAGGATATATTATTCAATTAGAGTTTAGTATCAGACTGGGAGAAGCAGGAAGAAACAGGGGACTTTGGCAATTCCCAGGGTATGTTTTTCAACATAATAACAACAGACTTGAACAGCACTGTATCACTATACTATAATCTTCTCCAAATTTCTAGAACTCAAAGAATTCTCTTTCCTTATTTTTATACTTTCTTATTATGACTTTGTCATTGAAACTGTGTTTTACAATTTTACTTTTAATGAAAACAATGCAATGCTTGGTTCATGGACTCAGAACTCTAACATACTCACATAACAGTAGACCTCTTTCTGATTTTAGTTCAGAGTAGTTCACCCAGTATGCATCTATATAATTTTAGATGACAAATTAATAAAAAGATGATTTTGTTCTATTACTTTATAAATGTAATATGTATCAAGAAAAACATTATTTTCTTTCACATTCAAAGTGCAGAATAGAATAACTTACCAAGTGTCATCACCACTGAATTTTTTCCCTTCAAGCCTCATTTATACCTGCTTCTTGGATTTTATTCAGGTATAGAATTTGCATTTAGATTGCTCTCCTGGAGGAAAAAAGAACAAAACAAACCACTCTGAAATCCTGTGACTTCTTTTAACCTTAATGTAGTAACAATCACAATCATTGCGTGTGGCTGAAAACATTTTAGTATATCAAGCTGCATTTCAGTATTCGTCATTTAACCAATCCAAAGTTGTTACCTTCAAGTATCATTTTATCCCTTCCTTATTCAAATTGCAAATAAGATGGCAAAGGTCAAGATCACACTTTGTGTTATGAAAGGTTAGATAATATCTCCTTCTACGCTAAGCATATAGCTAGTAAAACCAAATAAGCTTACAAAGATGAAAAGAAACATGTTATACTTAACAAGAGAACAATCCTGAACATTTCAAAAATACTAGTTAACCCAAGTCATAAAATTACTGAAATTAATACAGTTGTAGGAGGAAGCAGCCATAAATCTGTAATTTTGAAATTTACATTGGCAATAAACAGCAGACTTATCATGTCTTGATTTAATTCTTCAAATGTAGACATTTTAAAAACAAGGCTAATAATGTGAATATATGATATTACAAATACAGTACATAATCTCTTCTAGTCTCTGTAAATTCGCTCTAACAACTCTTTATCCCAGTTTCAGAAATGAAGGAAATCTGATGACAGATTGCTTATTGAGTCATTAACTCAGCATGAAATTTCCATCAATTAATTTTTCCCATTACTTTTTGAAAATATAAGTAAATCTCCTATCAGAATATTCTTCAGATGCAACAATAATAGCAGGCAGATTGTAATATACTCCTTTACCATTTATAAAAGTTCAGGGCATATGAGACGGCTATATACAAGAAAATATACAACACCAAAAAAAACCCACAGAACTGCAGCACCAAATTAATTTGCAGATATAATTTCTAGTATTGCAAGCAACCTTTTGGGGAAGACTGCCTGCTTTAAAAAGAGATAAGAGGTTGATAATCTATTAACAGCCTGGCCTAGGACTTTATACAAGTTTAAATAAACACAGATAAAATTCTGTGAAGCAATGAAATGAACTGAAGTACAAGCAAAATATAAAAAGTAGCAGTATGCACATCTGTTTGTAGAAAGAGAAAAGCAAGGCCTCTTCCACCTATGGAAATGCTGGCCGTTGAAGCTAACAAAGAGATGGGTAGCCAGAGGGATCACATATTCTTTAAAAGGGCTAGATGAGCAAACACAGACATGTTTACAACCTTAAAACCTGCCTCAAAATCCATTGAAGTCAACAGGAAGTCTTTGCCCTGAATTCCATGTGATCTGGATTAACTCCAAAGGCTCCATCTCATCGTTGGGGCCCATGTGTACCAGCAGGCTCCTGGCCAGCCTGTAGCCCTCCTCCTCTGCAACCATGTCCTCCTGCACCACCCCTGAAAGCCAGGCGACTGCTGATGAACGGCCAATGTGCCTTAGGTAGACTTGAGGGTTACTGGCTGGCCGGGACAACTGGAGCCTGCTGGTGAACCTAGGGCCCTGGTGGCTATACCCTGTCAACAGTAAGAATGATGTGACTCAGTTATCACCTGGGTGTATGCACCTCTTGTTTATGCCCTGTGATTAAAACAAGGTGCTAAACCAACATTTTTAATAGTCGCTTACTTTTTTTAATCTTATCTACAGTAAGCTTGTTCTCAAAACTTCAACAGGAAATATTATATGTAATGTGGTTTAGTTGTAGAACAAAAGGCCAGCAATAACCAAGGAGCTACCAGCAATCACATACTTAATTTCCACTTAAAAATGTAACATTTGTTCAGGACTGTTCACCATTCATTACTGCTTTTGCTCACTGTCATCAGAGTGTGCTTGTACAAGACATGATTGCATGCTGGACACCAAAATGAAAAGGAACGGTCTGCTGTACCTATTCAGTCCATGCTCTGTGTATATAATTACCATAGGAATACAACAACAGTGGTTGAGTTAAATCTAATGGTAAGTAAAACAGATCTTTTCAGACTGGGATAAAACTGGTTTGAACACATGCCATGTTCTGCATTTGGCACAGAAGCATCCACAATACAGCTTGTAAAAGCACTTCTCATTCTCTCAAGAGGAAAACATTTATCAGAAGTAGCAGTCACAGATTATGAAAGTTATAAAGCTGTCAAGAAAATGCTAATTTAATCAAGTGCAGGTTTCCATAGGGTAGAAATTCACCATGATCTGAGTGCTTCAACGGTATTCAGAACTAGATGCGTATTATGCTGCACATGAGATGATGCTTCACCACAGATTCATCTTTCAAATAAAGTAACACTTAAGTACAGAATAAACGGAGCCTTGGATATCAATATAGTGCACATGATAGCTGATGGGTGACAATGACAAGGCTGCCCAATATTCTGAAATCTCATCTGTGTTATACAGATTTAAAAAATGAACCTCACAAGGTGCCAAGGACTTGTCTTCCACAGACATATTTATAAGTAATTTTACTCAATTCAACTTTAATAAACAGTTTTTAAGTTGTACAGTTGCAATTTAGCTGTGCTGGAGATTTTACGTATCTTGGATAAAAACTAATTTCAGGTACTGCAAGAATGACTAAATCTGGCCCGTATGAACCAACTAGGTTCTCTCGCTTGCTCACACAACCCTGCCCAGTGAACTAGCCCAGTAGCCAAAGCATCGCTCGCGATCCTACATGCATGCACATAGGTCTACCAGAAAATTTTTTGTTGAGTCATCCATCCAGCTGAAAAGAATTTGTGCCATTGGTGATGTGGAACTTGCTTCTGCCTGTCTAGGGCTGAACCACACTAAACAGATCATTTGTAGAGCTGTTCTTGAAACCTGCTTCCTCAGCAATCCCAGTTTTCATGTCTGCATGCATCTCTGCGTGGAGCCCTCGCACCAAAACTCTTGACAGCTTGGTACAGTTAACACGCAATTTTAAACAACCTTTCAAAATTAAAATTACCTTTAGAAGCATAGAAATTAAATACTGAATTGGATCAGGAGTGCGCATAAATAAGCATCTTGCCTTTAACACAGTCAACACAAAAGCCTGAAAGAAGAACCACGAAGAAGCAAGTGAAGTGTACGTCATGCACAGATGGGGGAATGGCAATGAGTTACTATTTCCACTACCTCTCACACTAATCTCTAGGAATTAGGTAGAGGAATAAATTCAAATTCATCATGTACTAACTTCACTTTTACAATTATTGATCATTTACACACATACTTTTTTTAGACTTCACTAGCTTTTTGTTACTGAAGATGAGGAGGTACATATCTCCAGTCACCAAAAACTATATTAATTATATTTCACTAAACAGTGTTCAACAGATACATAATATATATTATGTGTTTAAGCACCAAGTCAGACTAACACTGTTAAATCTTCAAGCTTCCTAAGAAAAATTGAATAGACATTTACAGCGTCATACATATGCGTGCATACATATGACACGATAAAAATTATTTCCTTATTCCAAACTTTAAATGTATCTAAAATTGTTAGGTTAATTTAGATGTTAGAAATAACATGTCAGTGAGATACACTCTAACATATAACAGACTGTCATGAATATAAAATCTGCTTTTTGAGCTCTTTTTATGTATGTGTGTGTGTGTGTAGAAATGCGGTAGGAAATTACAAGACTTTAATTGAAGATTGAAAGTTTCCTGGGAAATATCTTGAGCGAGAATTTATTTCTCAATGAACCAGTAATGGCGTTAGGAATTTGTTCAATAAATATGAGCCGACTTAAACTGCATTTTTAGTGTTTCTTAAAGCAAAGCATGACTCTATGTTTACTGAAGTTAACAGCATTCCTTTCATTGTCATCAGCAGATTTCCAATGAGATTCAAAGCACATTCATTTTCATTTGCATTATTTAACAACATAAAAGTACGTACATTTAAACCCCAGTCTAATACTAAAAAGGAAGCGATATGGAAAAACACCAAAATAACAGGGAGAAAGGGGGATGGGTGTTGCCACATCTGATCTGCTCTTTGCAGTTTGCAGTTTTTCACTGGTTGCTGGCAGGTTCTGTAGAACCTCAAGAGTCTACTTCTGCTGAAAAAGAAAATATCTAATTTTGCTCACTATTTCACTGATGATACAACAAAATACTCTGTGCATCTTCATGACACCCAAAGCTTTTAAGAGAACTGGAGTAGTCAATAGTTTTATGAAACAGCTGTTGGCAGTCATTCACACTTCTGTGGGTCTTTGATTATTTTATACACGCGGAACACAAATACATGTGTCTGTATACACAAATGTTTATACTTATGCAATATTGATATCTAGTAAACATTGATATTCATAATTCTTACATTGGTTTATTTTATTCTTTATTACTTGCTTGCTAATTTTCTACTATTTCTTCATTTCTGAATGTTACTAAAATGCAGAAAGTGCCCATGCACAGCAGCAAAAACCTGCAATCCATGACCTGAGGCTTCTTTTTATGAGTTTCTAACTATCCCTTGTTCATTCCATCCCTTAATCAAATCTGCAACTGCCACCTCCAATTTCTGATTCAATATTCCAGTTAGATGAACTTTAAAAAGTGCCCCAAAGAGCAAGTAATTCCTCCAACTGCTGTTTTATTACTTTTTCTCACTTGAGTCTTGGTCTTAGCTATTAATAAAATAGTTCATCATTTAATTAACTGGACTGATTGGTTGAAGACTTTCTTGCTTAATAAGCAGCCAGTGTTCTGGGTGAGCTGACACAAGATCTCTTTCCAGCGTAAGTAGTTCAGCCAGCTCCTATGAGTACATACACTGACACACTCTGTCTCAATACAGAATCTCAGCACAACAGCCAAAGTACCACAGAGTGTGAGCTATTCCTACCGGTGAAACAGAGGCAGCTCTAAACAAATTGTGCTCTGGAAATGTGTACAGGAATATTTTTATCTAACATAGCACTGATAATTAGGCCGTCTGAACAAGAGGACTGTGATGTTGTTTCTGCAGTAGTAGGCTTGGCGTTTTTAAAACACATAATACTACTGGCTTTAGTGTTGTTTCGTTTTTATTTGGATGTCCAAGTACATTTCCAATGAGGTGGAAAGCTGTGCTTCAGATTTAAGTTTAAATACAAGTTTAGGAAAATACACAACTCTTAATACATGGCAAGAAACCTGAAACTTTAACTTGTGAACTTCAGCATTTTCTTAAAAGAGCAACAACAACAAAAATCATTATTTACCTTACCAGCTAACATCAAAAATCAGAGGCAAAGGTACAAACAGATAATTAATACAAAAAGCCAAGTCCACATGCTCAGCTGGATAAAGGAAACAAGTGAAGATCTGTGGAGCCTCGGGGCTTTATGCAAAAAAAAATACTTCATGTCTAATACTTCTGACAGCAAAATGGACCCAGCTTTCCCTGAAGCAAAATCTTTTGTACTTATTGTTTAGAAAATTCAAAGTACTGCACAATTATTTACTTTGGAGTCTGTGAGTCTGCTTTTATTCTTCCTAATATTGTGAAGAAAACATTTACTTTTAGCAGAATTTTGATTCAAGAACACAGAAAGACTGATTTGCATCTCACCAAATTTTTTCTGATGTTAAAATAATCAACAGTCTTGGAACGTTTTAAAACTCAGTGTTCTTCAAAGGTTAGCTTTCTAATACACCTAGTAGGATAATACTAAAGAACAGATATGATATAAACAAGAACGTGTATTAAATTAGAAAAATGCAGGGATGGACATATGCATCATGTTTTGCTGCAAATCTTTTATAAAAAATGGCGCAAAGAGCATTAACTCACATTTGAATTGGAAACAGCTTTAAATCAGTCTTTCAGAAGAATTGTGAGACCCACTATGTGTCATCGTGAAATCTTCTAGACTCTTGAAAATGAGTGTGTCTCTTTAAACATATATTTTTATATTTTTTGGCTAGTGCAATGCCAAATATTCATAATACATTTTTGAATGTTTTACATTTGTTGACTCTGTTTTGCATTAAAGAGCAAATATTCTGAATGTCTGTGAATGACCATTTTTCATACACCACTGTTATTCTGAGACTATAGCGTATGAACTGACAAGTGTTTCATACAAAACCAGAACAAACTCTCAAGCATGTTTTATGAATTTTTGGTTTTGATTTCTAGTCCCTGTTCCCAAATACAAAATGACCTATGAGCATCTTCAAAGCCATGTGCATGAGAATTCCTATTGACTTCAACTAGACTTAATTAAATTGTCATTTACTTACTCATGAGATAGTATATATGCATGTAGAAGTTGCTCATGGGATAAAACTTTCCAATAACATAGACAGTAATGCATTTAAAGGGAAATTCCTAGAGGATTTGAAAACTGGAAGTCAGTACTCCTAAAGTCCAGAACAGATTACAATTTTTTTAAATACCTCCCTCATCTTTACATAGGGAAGCATCGCATCCTGAAGGGAAAAAAAGCAGGTCCTGTGAAGGGCTGAGAACTAATTGAAGCAGAAAGAACAGGGACGTCTCCTTCAAGAAACAGAAAAGCTCAAGAAAAGAATCAGAACGTCATTCTGTTCTGCATTAACATTCATTTATCCAAGGTGACAGCTAAAAATGAGGCTTAGCCAAGCCATGTTCCTGCCCCCATGTGTTTCTTCCTGAATGTCCAGGATAAAACTCTTAGAATAAAAAGATCAATTTTTGTCTCTGTGCACAAAAGCAGTTGGATTTTTAAGAAGTGTTACAGTAGTAATGTTTCTCCAAGAACAAAAGAAAAACTTACCTCCTTGCAACACCGAGATTTTCTGAGAAGTTTCTCAGTGTGTTTTCTCATTGATACAACTATGCACATTGAATACAAATTTGTTGCAATATATTCTAATCTTCAGTTATTCAACATGACAGTGACATGAAAAAACCCCTAAGATTATGAAAGAACAATTGCCATTTGAAGGGAAAAAAGGTATGCAACATTTTAAGCTCCAGGACAGATATCTCTAGAGACTGAAAAAGACACAAGGGATTAAATCCTCCCTAAAAGGCAAACATTTTAAAGAACAGTACTGAAAATGCAGTATGTGGAAAACTTACTTAATATATATTTGTCCAAGTTTTAGATAAAATTCCATTTTCATGATTCATAGAAAGGAGTCCACTGAATTTCTCGAAAACTCTGTCTATTACTCAAGATTTCTATGGCCTCTAGGGATTTGCTTTGAAAGAGGATCTTTTAGAGTCAGGTGATTTGCAAGAAATCAATGAATAGTTTTTTCTTTCCATTGGAAAAACTGTCAGTAACAGCAGCAAGATCTTAGCTACTTAAAAATGCGTAAAGACCAGTTCATGAATGCAGAGATAGACTCTTAAGGCTAACTGAAGCAAAGATACCTAATCCTATTAGAAGCTGAGGAAGCCTCCTGAGAAAGCAGCATGCTCCGGGTTATATCACAATCGGCTCTGTCTTTGGAGTTACAGTTTAATCTTGATCTTTCTGTGGCCAGAAGGACAGATACTTGCAGGCAAGCATGGGTTGGGAACCACTGAACTCAGGTTTCTGGCAAAGTCAGGAAACTCACCAACACTCCATTGTCCCTGCGCTTTTTTGGCACTTCTCCAGTTCTGAACTGTTATTTAGGATGAGAAGCTCCTAGCTCCAGCTGCCTGCATGCTATGAAGTTCATCTGAGGCCACCAGTTGAGACATGCTTCTTGAAGAAAGAGAAATGGGCATCTCCAAAAGACAACTTGCTCAATTTTAAGAGAGGTGTTTAGAAAACATAGGGTGAATTGTTCCATAGAGTTGCATTGCACTCTGAGGGAGTCTGGGCAAATTAATACCAAGCTACATGTGAAACTTCTTGATAGAAAGCTGTTCAAGACTAAACCCATCCTTACTAAATTACTCTTTCCTTGCATGCTCTCTGTCTGCTTTAACCTTTTTTCCTTACAGCTCATTCAAAACACTAGTGCTATGAGGCCATCTTCCAGTTGCACCCTCTTCTGGCTCGCTCATGAGTTCCTACAATAGTTCTATTGAACTGTGAACTCCACACTGCCTTCTTATCCTCATTTTTTGAAAGTATACTGCTTAATATTTAGTTATCTCCTCTGCAAACTCACTCCATCTTTATGCATCACCCTTCTTTGTTCTTGATGGTGTGCCTTTCCATGACAGTGACCAAGTTATTTCACGTTCTACACACAAGTAGCTATCTGAAATACATCTAATAAGAAATCAAAGATCATATCTTTAAATAAAAAACTGATGAAGTGGAGGACAAGCTGTTACTTACCATCTAACTTTGGCTAGAGAAAGGATACCTATGCCAGAGGAACAAGTTTTCATGAAGAGTTCAATGTACCTTAGACGTGGTTTTGGTCTAACTTTACTTCCATTCAATTACTGGTGAATTGTCAGTTTGATAGATCAAAATTCAGCTATTGCTAATCATGTTAAAAAATCGTGAGCCTTAAATCCAAGTTGTGTAGCCTATAGTTTTTCATCTAGTAGCTTCTGTAGAAAGGACTGCGTTTTCTCTTAGTGCAGTACTGAGTAGGCTCACACAACTCAATTATCATTCATGCTTTCAGAACAAAGTTGTGAGGAAAAATTAAATTAAATCCCAAATCCACCTTCAGCCCTTCTGAGCCTGGAAACATATCTAAATTACTCTGTGCACTTTTGCACAGAGGTGTTGGGGGGATTATGGAGGATTAAAACTGAAAGCAAGAATCTATCCTTTGGCAATGGAAAAATTAAGCTCCCCCTATGCCAAAAGAATGGACCTACTGTCTTATCAAATGTAGCTGTATAGAAGAAGCTTGGATTTACAGACAATGCAAGATTTCCTTTTATTAAAATAAAGAAAGGGTGGGGGGTGGGGATGGGGGAGACCAGCTTTTCCAGCCAACTTCAAGAACTGTCTTGGAAATTATGGATTTTATATTACCTTGAAATGGAAATATTCTCCTCCTGCCCTGTTCTTCATCACATTTTTCCCTTTGTTTTATCTTTCTTTTTTAACTTACAGAATTTTTTTAGAACGTGAGAAACATGCATGAATACAATGGTGAGAAAACACTGAATAAAACACTTCAGGAAGAAAAACCAAGATGCTAGAAATAATTTTCTATTAAAAAAAAAATATTCCAGCTAGTAAGGTCACTCAGAAACTCTCCAGCAAATCAGTCAATTCATATAAGTCACCTTTCTTTTTGTAATCTGTGTTATTCAGCCCTCCTTTTCTTTCCTCCCCTTCATAGCTTTGTGAGACGCCTGCACATTTCTATTATTGTGGGGTTATGAAAAGAAGGGAAAGGTCCCTTACATACCACATATCAGAAAATCAAGTGAAATCCAGCAGCCACTGCAAATATGCCATCTCTTAATCCACTTCGTACTGGATTTGTTTTTGGTTTTGTTTTGGATTTTGTTTTTAATTTAATCAAGGAACTGGATACCTAAGAAAGAAGAAAAGAAAAAATATCAACAGCAAAAATAACACACTGAGCAAGTGGTGATTCTAATTCCAACATTATGGCTTTTTTTGAAGGATGTGAAATGTGCCATTTTAAATGAATGTGAACGAAACTCAGAAAAGAATATTGCTCACACGTGTTTATACAAGGACCTATCATTAACCAGTAACCATTAATGCAGCTAGATGGAGCCTGTGTTTACCCCTTATATTCCACAAAGACATTTAGGAAATGCAAGAGTTACATTCACTGATTTGTCATCCATTTCAAAACTGAGGATGGTAGAAAATACTTCTAATGTGATAAAACATTATTTCATTAAAGTTTCATTAAGCTCTGTAGAGTTTTAACTTATTGAAACTCATAAAGGGAAATAACTTTGTACACCATATCAAAAGCAAGTATTGAAAGACCTGAAGTTAATTATGCACTGTATTATTTTAAAGCAATACTGAATTGATTACACTGCTTTCAAAAAAACAGTACAAAATGCTTGAATTGTAACAATACAAAACAGAGAAACAAAAACTAAGCCAAGGAAATCAGGATAAGATACATTTAGAAAAATAAAAGAATAGAAAAAAGAAGCCAAAAAATTGATGCCAAAAGAAAGCTAGACTTCGTAATTTTTGTAGGCAGCCTGACTGACATCCACAACGAACTACAGAGTATTATTCAGATGGCTGCTTTGAATAAACTTTATGTTATATAAACATAATAGTGTGACTCAAAATTGTTGTGAAAATAAACCCATGACTTACGTTTCACTTCTTAAAGAAAAGCGCTTCAGTTGGGGAGGGTTGAGGGGAACATTGGGATTTTTTGTTTGCTTGAAATCAAACTGTGCAATTTCAAAGAATGCACAAACCACTACTTACTGAAAGTTACTCTGGCTTTCTCCTACTACAAGAATAGATATTTTAATCATGAAGCTCAAGAGACTTCATATGTCCCAACTTCAAAGTGAAGGAGGAGTTTATATAGTGATCACTCTTTGCTGTTCATTTTACATTAAAATCTAATCATCTGTCTCACTGTATTAAGTCACTTTTTGAACGTGCAGGAATTAGCAAGTATTTTGTGGCTACTCAAAATACAAACGGCTACAGAAATACACCACACTTCTGAAATGCTGTGTCAGACCACAGACCATGGCTAAGTACATCACTAGCTTATTTTTAAGTGAAAAACATGACTGTATTTTTCTTATTAGATACAAAATATGTGCCTTATGCAAGTTTTCTTTATACTTGTTTTACATGTTTTTCACTATGAGTTTAAGTTTCGAGAAGGAAAATATCCAATTGCAGACAATGTATTCAACAACTGAAAACCCCCTTGGGTATTTTAAATTAAAACAGGCGGACTTAAGGAACTATCACCAATACAAATACCACAAATTACTCCAACCCTGTCACGTCTTTCCGTAAACTTTGACCGTTTCTTTTTACAGTGATGACAGTAAGTCTCTGCAAAGTTTGTTTTTTCTAACTCCGAGCTCCTTCTGCCCTTTACTGCTAGCAAATACACATTAAGGCTTACTACAGAAAATTCAAATATTACCCAAATCCAAACTATTCTGTTCAGTCTGACAGAACATTAATCCAAACCTGCACATATGAAAAAATCCATTTGCTATATGGCAGATTTGTCCTCCGTTGTCTCTGCTTACAGTCTTTTATTAATTGAGAAGGTATTTTTTTGCATTTCAGAGGTGACATCCTGCTCTTCCTGTACTTCAAATTTTGCGTTTGGTGTCTGCACATGTGCTTTTGTGAGGCTACCAAGCACTTCTGGAATGTCACTAATTACCTGTCATTTTCCAGGCACCTTGCACCACAGTTTTAGCATACAAGAGCACACTTCACCGTGATGCTTACACGATGCTTTGTAAGATGTTCTCTCATTCAGACTGACCTTACGGTGCAACACTGTACTGTCCTCTAACTTTTGAATATAATAGCCACCTTCAATTGAGTTTGACAGAAGAGAGCTGCCTTAAACATATTAATTAAATTCTTACAGGTTTCATTAAAAAAACAGGTGGCTGAGTAGATCATTAAATAACAATTTATAACTGAGGTCCTTCTGTATTCAAGTGGCAACACACAGCCAGTAAATCAACACGTTGTGGTTAGCTTGTAGCTATAGACATGTGCTGTTGTTTCTCCTCAGTCAGACATACTGGGTTAGGGGAGTATAGAGGAGACAAGGAAGAAGAACTAGGAGATAAGGGACAAATCCATAGAAAATGTGGTGATGTCAATTCTGCTACTCATGAAACAGCTTTATTTGATTTCTATCCACCAGTTCTAAAAAAACTCCAAAATAGCAAAATATGTCTTTTGGGGTCAAGATGAGATTTCTCATTCTATGAGTTTTCAGTTGGACTATCCCTCCTTACTGTCTGTGTCTGATGTAGTCCCTGCCCTGCCTTTAATCCTGACCCATAAGCTCTCAGTCAGCTCCTCATCGATCCCCAGGCGGAGGTCCGTGTACTCCAGCTGGTCTTAGACATAGAGGGCAACAGTCCCTCTTCATCTCCCCTGCCTGTCCTTCCTAAAGAGCATGTATCCTTCCATTCCAACTCCCCAGTGATAGAAGCCATCCCACCACATGTCCATGATGTCAGTAAGATCATAGCCCTACACACATGTGCACATCTCCAGCTCCTCTTGTTTAATCCCCATGCTGCATGTGTTTGCATAGAGGCATTGAAGTTGGGCCCCTGATGAAGATGACTTACTGGCTAGAGTTGTTTTGTGCTGCCCTTCAGGTGCTCTCCTGCTGACCTGTGATCCTTCTCCAGGCTCTGGGCATCTATTGCTGGCACTGGCATCAAACTGGTAGCAGTGGGATGGACTGAGGTTCCCCTCCCCCTGGCATCTTTAGTTTAAA
>Ga0181612_101584_pt1 | contig 14063 bp, 20 predicted proteins | sample HoacroProtozoa21_FD_119630 | JGI IMG/M metagenome (GOLD analysis project Ga0181612, IMG submission 119630) | Hoatzin crop microbial communities from Cojedes, Venezuel. Combined Assembly of Gp0051906, Gp0051904, Gp0051908
GCCCGCCGCCGGCACCTTCCTGGGGTAGGGACCGGGGCCGGGCGGGGGGCTCGGGGGGCCGGGCCAGCCGCGCGCGCCGCAGCAGAGCCTTTCCCGGCGGCTGCGAGGCCGTGACGCAGAGCCGCCCTCGCCGCCCCGGACAGAGCGGTGCCGTGCCAGCCGCGGGGGCATCTTCACCCCGTGGCTCAGGAAGGCAGCGCCCGGTGAGCTCCGCCACGGCTGCTCTGCCCAGCACCACACCAGGCGCTCATGCAAGGGGAGGAAGCGCGGCGGCACGGGAGGTGCCACTCTGCGCCGCAGTGACGTGAAGGCGTGCCATGGGACACGTGAACAGCCGTGTGCGCGGCTGCAGCGGGCCGAAATGTTTGAGGAGTCGTGCTGTGAGGGCAAAATAGAGCTCTATAGCGTAGTTCGTACAGTAGCCGTGGTCTCTGCTGAGTATGATTTGCATGTCATTCCCAAAGATACTTTCGGTGACTTGAAGCTTTCTTCATGCTAATCTCAGTAAAGGAGTCTCCAGTTCCACAGGGCTTTCGGACACGAATATAAAGGGAGCGGGAAGCAGCCCCCTGCAAAACTGGAGCTGAATGGCACGAAGACACCAACTCTTGATCTCCCACTGGCTGTAACATCAGCCTAGCATCCCTTTGCATATTAACACCCGTGTTTTGTTTTTTGAAGGTCTCATCTGAGCGCTTGTACAGGCAGCTCAGAGGGAGCAGGGAGTTTTCGTCCTGCGGCAGCTCCTCCGGCCGCGTGGTGCCGTCCTGGGGATGCGCAGCCTGGAGCCTCCCTGCAGAGGAATTCCATCCCGGCACAAATCGTCCGCGCCTGGCCCAGCTCCGCCGGGCAGGGAGGCGAGAGGGAGTGCGCTTGGAAGACTTCAACGTCGTCCGTGCAGGGAAACCAGGGGCGCTTGAAGGACTGCATCACAGAATCATACATTGGAATAGATCTCTAAGATCGTCAAGTCCAGCCATCAACTGAAGGACACTGCCTTGAGAACCCCGCGGCAGGCTGGCCTGAAGCCTCGTGCTGCCTCAGAGCTCCGCGCTGCCCGGTGCCTGCCATGTCCGTTCGGTGAGCCCGGCAGCTTGGGAGAGGGCAGCACATCTGCACTGAAACACCAGGTAAACACGCTGGTTCGCAGCCCTTTGGGGATTTAGTGAGTGCTGACATGCTCCTCCCATCCTTCATGCACAGAAACCCACTTGAAATCATGGGGACACCCTGGGTGCTGCTCCGGCAGACCCGGTGCTGGGGTGCCGGGGGGGGTTGGGGTCCGGTGGGTGCTTGGTGCCTCCCAGTCGGACCTGCGCATCGCTCCCTCTCGCCCCAATAACTGATACGTAGCAAAGGCCTCTGGCCAATACAGACATTTGGGGAGTGATTTGATGGGTCGTAGTCCAGAAAATTGAAGTGGCATAATACATGATTTTTTTCTAAATTTTTTTTTCTTTTTATCTGACTATCTGGACAAATTTCTTTTCGTCTATGTTTATAGCTTGCTTAATTGCAGCTGATCCGGTCACTGGGTTCTTTCTTTAGCCAAGAATTTGGCCTGATTGAAGCCAGAGGTGCAGCCTGGACCACCGGTCCCTGGGGACTGCTGACCGGGGAACTTCACTGGCAGGGGAACTGCTGCCCCGGCCAACATCAGGAGATGGGACGCTGGCACGTTACTGCTGGGTGCTGAGCCCTCTGGCTCTGGTCTGGAGCGGCTGGAAGGGAAGGCAAGAGAGAGGGGCTCTTTCTATGGGAGTTTAGCAGATTTTTCTCATTTAAAATATCAGTGTAATGCAGAGAGCTGCTTGAATTGAACGGGAAACCTCTTCCCGCAGTTGTTAAGGACTAAAACATAAAAGTATGGTGGTAGTGATGTTTTTCCTAATTTTTCTTTCCTGCTCGTGGTGAAGTTGACCGTTTCAATACGTTACTACCCTGTGAAACACGATCCTTGGGCCGTTCAGGAAAACGACGTGCTGGGGGGGTTGTGCCGCAGGTGACGTCTGTGCCCAGCAGCTGCCCGGACCAGTGTCCCGCTCTGCCAGCACTCAGTCCTGTTCAGAGCTGGAGCCGCCAGCCCTGCCCGGAGCCTGCCGCAGTGCCCCAGCCATTTTGGGGTTTGCTGGCTGAAATTCGGCGTACTCGAGGCAAGGCTTCAGTGGGTGTAACTTCAGTGATGCAGACATATGGTTCTTTCAACGAGCCAGTGTTGTCTACCACGACAGAGTATTTTATTAGCCCTTATCTGCTCCACGCCTGCAGATCTCATCCCAAACCTTCATCTGATGTCTGGGTTGCGAAGGCAGCTGGCGGGTTGTTCTGTCCAAATCTCGCCCGAGCGGTGGGAGCAGTGGGGCTGGGCTTTGAGCCGCGGCCGCACCGCTCGGCTCTGCGAGGGCTGGGCTGTGGGCGCAGCTGGGGGGCTCGCAGGGACCTCCAGCAGGAGATCCCACTCTGGGTGCTGGACTGTCCGCGTGGTGCTGCTTGCTGCTTGCTTTGTCTCACTTGGAGAAGCATCATGAGACATTTCAGACGGCTTGGTTTCCGTAACTTCACTTTGAATTCAGGTTTTATTTGGTTGTCAGGATGAGCGTTGTGACCCCCAAGTGCCTGTCCCAGTCCTCGTCCCTGCCTTTGCCTAGGACCAGTTGCGCATCTTTTGTCTGCCTCTTGATGTTGTGCATGGAGCCGGGGCTGGGTGGGCAGATGCTCTCTCCTTTGTTTAAATCTCTGTTGTTTCTCAGAGTGATTTCGGTCGTATCCTCAGAGCAGCCAGAAATGAATTTTCCAGTCACCCTCAGAGGTCAACATCGCCTTTGTTTCCTCCTGGCTGCGGTGCCTTTGGGCATAGTGTTTGGTAGAACTTGGCAAGGGAAGAAATAACATCAGAACTGACCTTGGTAGCAAAACAAATAGAGAGGAATTAATGCTTAGATATAATTATCCTGTTCTCATTAACAGTTCCTCTGCTCGCTGTAGAATACATGGGGTTCCAAGGACTTTTGTGTGACTTCTGTCGTGTTTGTGCAAGTGGCTTTCAAGAGCTGCTGCCCACGCAAGGAAGGAGCAGTCAGCCTGCAGGCTGCTGGAAGCGGATTTCAGGCTGCGCTGTGTGATGCTCGGTGTTGCTTTACACAAGACAAGGGTCAAAATAAACAGACTTAAATGCTTCCTCTTAGCTACTTTATTCCTATCTCGAATGATATCAGAAAGAAATCAGGTTTTCTACAAAAGCTGCTGTATACCATGGGAATTATTCAATCTGTTGTATAATGTACTGATATAGTTGAACACGATAATTTTCTCAGAGTATTTCTTAGCATGAAGCACTTTGATTCCTCGTGCTGGACTTAAATCTTATTTCTGGCTTTAAAGAAGGTTTCCACTTTAGGCCCTTAATAGGGAACTGTAAATCTGTTTTACTGGACCTGCTGTCTGGATATGCACTTTTTATTTATTTTTGTGTCTTTCTGTAAAGTTAAAGGGATCTTTAAAAGCAGCTGTGGAATTTGACCTTCCTTTTTTTGCTGCTTCTTTCATTAGCAGCATCTGAAGCTACCGCATCCAGCACCGTGCTCCTCACCGAATCACAGAATCATTAAGGCTGGAAAAGACCTCTAAGATCATCAAGCCCAACCCCACCCTGTCTGAACCAGCGGTTTGGGCGGTGAATGGCCGAAGCTCTGCTGTGGCTTCGTCCCCAGGGGTGCCACGTGAAGCCTCACGGGTAGCGAAGGTCCGTGTGCCCCCAAAGGCTGGTGTTTGTTTCACTAAAAAAAAAAATCACTAAAAATTGACCTAATATTCAGTTACCTGAAATCAGATTTTTATGACACGTGTCTGTGCTTACTACATAGAGAGTACAACTTTAAATATCGAGTTAGGAAATCCAGCGTATGTTTACAGTATAAGCTACTCATTAACCCCAAGCCCTGGCGATATCGCCCTATGCCCCGTTCTGCCCGCAGCTCGTAGCGATTGCGTCAGCTGAACTTTCCTAAATGAGCACTGTCCTGCTTCTGCGTCGAAGGGCCGGCCGGCTGGGGAAGGGCTGTGCTGGGAAGCGAGCGCTTCCAGCATGCGGTCCTGAGCCCGTGCACTGTACGAAGGGGACGGCTGTTTCTGCGAGCGGCTGTACCACAGGAAAACAGATGGTGGAATTTTTGGGGCTGTACCAAAGTAGAGTGAATGGCGTGTTTGCCGTCTGTCTGCTGGGCTTTGTGTTTGTCATCGCGTTCTGGTGAAGTCGTTGGTACCTCCGCCCGTTTGCAATTCTCCAGCAATGAGCCCTTACAGAGAAAATCCCTCAAATTATTTGGTTTTCTTTTTTCCACATGGCCAGACTCAGATCCTAGGTGAGAGCAAGACAGCAGTAATACTTTTGGTTTTTTCCCATTTTTTTTGATCTGATAACGCTTAATTTGGGCATGAAAGGATGGGTCTGGGTGTGTATGGACAAGGGCGGTTGGCGAGGGACGTTGTCATAACAAAGCAGTGTGGCCTCTTGAGATGCTGTGAACTCAATGCCAAGCCCAAAATACTTTATCTGTGTCGGTTACTTCCTCAGACTGGGAAAGGACGTGCTATCAAAATGCTTGTTTGGAGGGCATTTCATAGCAGATGGTGTGTTTGAAAGTGGGTCTCAGCTAGACCCGGGAGAATTAACAGCGTCTTCTAGAGAAATCAAGGACTGTGGTTTACTGCAGAGGCGGGGAGTTACTGCGGGGTGAGGCAGCAGGGATCTGTGCGGGAAGGAGAGTGAACTAGAATACAGTGGAATTTGCATTTCCCATCAGCAGTGACTGAGAAATTTCCTACAGACGTCAGATTTTGCTTGAACTTTTGCACCGGGAGCCAGAGCAGCAGCTGAGCCCCGGCATCCCGGGGACAAGGGGGGTGACTCCCACCATGACCCTGCAACGCGTCCCTTCACGCCCATCACACCACGCTGAAGTATCGTCCCCCTCGCCACGTGTTGCTCCAGGCTGGACGAGCACTGTTTTCTCTTAGTGGTCGTAAGCGCCGGAGATGGAGCATGGCATGCGCTGCTGGGGCTGCTGCTGCTTACGAGGCTCTTCCTCGCCGGGCTGGAGAAGCTGCTCCCGTGGCTGCCGGGCGGGCTGGGCTCGCTCGCCGCCCCGAGGATGCTCTGCTGAGCCGGGAAACACCCAGCCCCTGCGAAAGGAGGTCTGTGGCCTCCTCCGAGCACTTGTGACCCGCTCCTGCGCTCTTCAGATGCAGAATTAATTTTTTGCTCTTTGATTTCTCTTTTTTTGTCTTTTCCTCACACTTTTAACATGCTGTAGCATATTTGCATAATAAGGACTGTTGCTTTCTACTACTGCTATGACAAAACACCAGATTTAATGTAGATTTTTAAATTTTAATTTGAAAGACCCCAAAGCCGGGCTCCTAATTCTTGTTACGCTCAGCTTTTGGGATGCTCCCGTGCAGCTGGTGGGCAGGACGCCGGCACGGCTCCTGTCCATGGCTGCTGCACCTCGCCGGTGGCTGCTCCAGCCAAACGGCGTGTTTGGGGTCACCCCACCTCTGTGGGGCACGTCCCCGGCCCCTCCGAAACACCCCCTGTGCCCTCAGCGAGGATGAGCCCCCACGCGACCAGAGCGCTGCCGTGCTGGACCCACCACGCGGGCGCAGACGTGGCTGGCAGACTGCGAGTCAGATCATTGCCCGCTACCAAATGCTCCGAACACTTGAAGATCCCAGGGATGGGTGGTGCTGGTGATGTGCGCCCTGTTTCTCGGTTTTACTCCTCTTGCGTTAACGAAACGGCAGGATTTCCCCCCGAGTTTTGTCAGCTCTTCATCTTGGTCATTTGCGGCTGGATGACTGTGCTCTTGCATTTCCCCTAAGCATGCAAAATCATCTTTGAGTTTTCTGGACTGGATGAAGATTTGTCTCATTATTATAGAAAACATTTTTCGGTTTTTAAAGTTTATGGTCTCACTGTACCTTATGTCCATTTATTCGGTAAGTCTTTCCTTTCTCTTACTGAGAAAGTGAAAACTAATATATATAAAAAAACCCCAAAACTGACTAAAATAGACAAACCACCATTAAATAACTGTCATGTAAAGAAAGAAAGGAGGGGAAAAATGTCTGAAGTCATAAAGCCGTCCCCGTCCCTTGGTCATTCAAGACGACGTGAGATGCCTGCCCCGGGAGGAGCTGGCGGCCGGCTCAGCCGGCGTCCCCGGGTCCCGTGGGAGGGGAGCGATGCGGGTCCTCGGAGCGAGGGAAGCAGGGTGAGCCATGGCGTTTGTAGATCTGTGAGACAACCCCAACCTCAGCACGGCAGCGCTCGCTGTGCCTCTGAGGATAACCAGACCGGGGCCAGCCCACGGGTTTTCCCGAGCAGCCCCGGGTGGTTCCTGCCATCTTGGTCCTCCCTCCCGCCCCACCGGCAGCAGCCCTGCCCGGCCGGGGAGCAAGCGCAGTCCGGCTCTGGCCCTGACGGCAGCCCCGGGCAGAGCTGCTGCTGCCTGCGACGCCCCGGTCAGTGGGGAGCCCTCCCGGGACCTGCAGCCGCGGCTCCGGGCTAAAGGGGTGCACGCGCCGGCCCCAGAAATTAAGGGATCTCTAAAGAGCTGGTAGTTGTGTGGTGTGCTCCAATGGTCGTCTGTGTAGCACTCGAGCTGGTTATTAATGGTAAAAAGCTGCACATAAAAAAAGAATCAATGGACTGGAGCGTGCTCAGCAGCATGTATTGGTCTCAGTACCTCAGTTTGCCAGGTTGGAGGAGGACTTTAAGCACCAGTGAAGTGATAAAAAAGCAGGGAGCTAAGCGGCCAGTCTCAGGTGTTCCACTCTGCCTTTTCGTGCCGCTTTTCCCCCAGCAGCCCCCGGTTCCCCCGGCTCCGGAGGGGACGGCCGCGGCCGCTGCTCTCCGGGATGCCGCCTGCATCCCCAGTTCCTCGAGCACGCTCCGCCGTCCTCCCCCGGAGCCAGAGGAAACGTGCAGGAGCTGAAGTGAGGACACAACTCGCCACGCTTTTCCCTCCCCGCAGCCAACTGCGCCGTCGCCCCAACGCAGACCCAACGCTGAAGGCCTTTCCCGGCAGCCGGCCGCGGTCCCACCACCCCGTCCCAGCCCCCCAGAACCAACAGCCTGACCACCCCCCCACTCTCAGGTATTTCTTCTGTTTCACTGTTCACAGATGTGCTTCAGCACCGCAGTGCCCAAACCCCTGAATTTTGGGGTTGCGTTTTGTTGTTCAAAGCAGCGGGAGCAGGCAGGGAGGGCTGTGACTGGCCGTGGGGGACACCCGGGGGTCCCCAAGCCGCGGCAGCACGGCTGACGGGCAGACGCACGGCAGACAGGACGAGTGCATTGGGTGGCCCCAAGTCGGCTCTTTGCAGAAAGATTTACGCTGCGACATCTCCGGTAGCAGCCAGAGAGACTTCGCAGGGTTTTCGCAGAGCTGCTGTTGGTGTTGTGAGCCCACGCCACTCCACGGCTGCGGCAGCTCCTGCCTGCACGCTGCCCGCACGCTGCCCACACCCCAGTCGCAGGCAGGGCTCCGCTCCCACACCCCGGTGCGCTGCAGCCAGCCTTACAAGGAGCGGAACGGCGCTGCCACCTTGGCGTGCGGGGCCGGCGTCCTGAAACGGGACTGAAGTGGCCTCTGGCCGGCCGACGGGGCGCGGAGCGAAATACCAGCGTGCAGAAACGTGTAAGGGGCCAAACCCAGGTGCCTCACTGGAGCTGGGCACCGCTGTCGCCAGGGCTTTGAACTCCCTTCCTAAAAAGCGAAAAAAATAGCATTCTCTTTATTTGGCTAAAAATACGCGGGGCACAGAAAGTCCTGTCTGCTGTGCTCATTATAATGTCATTATTTCAGTGTAAGTGCAGACCAACCTGCGCTAACTCTCCGTGTTCACATCCCAGTGAAATCTGATTTTGAAATGGAATTTCCGTCATCTCCCTCGTTGGCAGGAGGGAAACCGTGCGCCCTGCCGCAGGCTTCCCATCCCGCGGGACGGCTGTCAGTGGGACCCTCCGCGAGAGGCTGTGCGTTGTTTTACTACACGCGAAAGGCTGTCTGTTATTTTGGAGCCATTCTGCTACTCACGGTGTTCAAGCAGCAATGTTACGGGGTCTGAGCATTTCAGTGGTAAACCCAGCCAACGCCGCTCCGGCGAGGTAACGTTGGTCGGCTGGGGTTGCTGTAACAAACGTCGGGAATAGGGGACAGCTGTCCTTTAGACTGCGATCCCTTAAAAACGTCGCTGTCCCTGAGATTGCTGTGTTCTGTGTAAAGCAAGAGTTGCCGTGTACTTCCACTTGTGCAACGCGGGGATTTTGCAATGAAACTCTTCGAAAACGTGGTTGCTTCGGGTCGCAGCTGTGTAAAGCCCTCTGGCAAAGCAGAGGAAACGCTTCGATGAAATGCCCAAAGGCCAGAGCTCTCAGACGGAGCGGAGCTCGCTGCTCCCGTTGGCGCAGCGGCGTGCCCGCTTCCAGTCAAATATTAACAGCCACTACTCCGTCGTCGTGGTGTAGCTGTGGTGTCTGCCCAAGAGAAGTTTCTTCGTTTCCAAGTGCGGCTGGCAAACCGTTTGACGCCTCGGTTCCCCCCATCGTTCAATCGCCGAAGCGCTCGGCGGCACCTCGCCCCGCTCCCGGTGTCGCAGCTCTGCCCCGCCGCCGCGGCTCCTCGTGTGCCTCAGCCGACGGCTGCTGGGCTGCGGCCCCCGGCGCAGGCACCAAAGCCGTCCCGGGCCCCCGGCAGGCTCGGGCTCTTCCTTCCCTGCGGGTTGCCGCAGCAGGACGTGCCGAGGGGGTTTTCCAGCCCGCTCCGGGGGGATGCAGGAGGTGGGTATGCGTTGCCCGGCGGGATGCTGTGCGGGTCTGTGCGCAGGGCGCAGCCCCAGCAGCCACGGGCTCTTCTGTGGAACCAAACCGGGCAAGCGACAGGGAAAATGATTCCTCCCTCCCCCAGTTTCCACGTTGTTGCCCACCGTGGGTTCTCAAGCAGGATTCATGCCCAGGCTTTGAATTCCCGCGGGGCCCCTCCTCAATCCAGCCTCCTGCATTTCGAACGCACAAGCTGGAGTCATTGCAACTGCAACACTTCAGGCAAGTCAGAAATTGAAGCTGCTGCATTGTTATAGTATTTTGGCATAAATATTACTTTTTACGGGGCAAAGAAAGGTGCCAGAGCTTTGGCTGGGGGTCCAGGCAAGCGCCTGTGCCCAGCACAAGTCTCCGCGCACAGGGCGGTCAGCAGAGCGCCGGGGCAGTCCCCAAACCGCCCCGGCGATGGAGCAGGCTGGAGGTGACGGCGTACGCTGCGGGGCCTGGAGAGAGCTGGGCGAGCACGGCAAGCCCTGGCTACCGTGCCTCTTCCACAGCTTGCCCAGGGAAGGCGTCTGTTGCCAGTGCTGGTCGCCAAATCCTGTTTTGTTTTTCACTAAAGCGGCTGCAGCGTATTTTCTGCTGTTGCAACAAACACCGTTGTGCGCTTTTAGCATATGAACTGGGCACTTGGGCTCTTTGGAGGGAGGGAAATACGGTTGAAAGGAAAGTTTCCATGATAAAATATCAGGTTTTTACTGTTGGGTGAAAGGCCACTTGTCCAAATCCTGTGGGCCTTCAACTGTGAAATAGCATACAGGTCTCACACTTTGTGTTGAGTTAAAAAAGAAAAGAAAGAGTGCTGGGATTTGGCCCGTGAAGGCCAATTTAGAACAGTGGAGGGATGAGTTTGGCACGAAGAAATGAGGGTTGGTCACGGGTAAGTGCAGAGATACTTGTCATATTTGTTGGGCTTTTTCCTTTTTTATTAGAGATACAGGAGTTCAGTTGATGGCAAAATCATTGTTTATACTATGGCTTGGGGAGCGTGTGTTGCCTGACAATACCGAGTCATAAAACGTAAAGAGATGAATGGACTCCTATATTTTTTAAAAATCAACAATCAGTTGCCCCTCGTGGCTCTTCTACTGGATGGCTGAAACCTGAAGCAGTGGATTTAGGGACGAGATGAAAGTCTCTGCAGTGATGGCTATCCCAGGCAGTCGGACACGGCACCCGGTGCCACGGGCGGCAGGCGACGCAGGGCCGGCAGTGCCTCCCTCGCCCGCAGCAGCGGGGATGCTCGGGCTGCGGCCGCTGCACAGCTGGCACAGCTGGAGGGGCCGTGGGGGCGAGGCGGTGACCTGGCCTCCCTGCAGCCGCTGCGAACCGAGCGACGGCTCCGGATGGGCGGCCTTTGGCTTTGTGGTGATTAAAGGCATTCTGCGGGTGGTCTGCTTTGTGGGGTCACCAAACCCGAAGGCTCCCGATGGCTCCAGAGGAGGGGGTTGGTCACACCGGGCGAGGGTGCCCACGGCGTGGTCAGCCTGCGACGGGCTGCGCTGCTGCCTGCGTGGGGCTGATGTCCCAGACGTGGCCAAGCACAGCTCTATGGGAAGAGCAGGGGAAGAAAAGCTTTTATACATGTAGCCCACTAACGACCTTCTGCTTTACTCTCGTATTTCACTGGAAAACCAGTCTAATACGCACGTAACACCTCCCAGAATAAGCTGCTGATGCTGAAGAGGCGCAAGGGGAGAATCCCGGTGAAACTTCTGCCTGGAGGATGCCTTTCTCAGTTTGTCAAGGATTGCTGACTGCTGAAAACATTGGCAGTGGTTTTGGTCATCTCCAGGAGCCTTACTACAGGGGGTTGTTTACACTACCTTGGAGGAGAAAAAGAATTTCCTTCTGTAGTAAATTCAGTCCTAGTCTCCCGATCGAAGCGAGGGAAGCGAGCACAGCAGCAAGAGCGAGTGAGCCTCGCGGTGGAAGGTGTCACCAGCCAGGGTGTGTGGTGAAGGCACCCCACTGGCTGACCGACCCTGCGGCAGCGTGCCTTACAGAGCGGCGCTGAGGAGACCGCTCGGCCTGGGTTCACAGCAAGGGTGAAGGAGCATTGAAGGAGGTCAGGGACAAAGATTTCTTCACAGTGATGTCAAAGGGGTGAGGCTCAGTCAAAAGCACCTTCAGCATCATCCAGGCTGTGGAAAGGAAAGCTAATTCCGCTCTCGGATGGCAGAGCTCGGCAGGGATGCCCCAAGCCCAGCACCAGCCGGTGAGTGGGGCAGGGAGCCGGCAGTCCACCTCGCAGCCCGGCTGCGCCGGTGGGCGAGCGGCTGTGCGCACCGCCAGCCCTCGGACGCGAGGAGCCGGCACGGCCGGTGTGCGGTGAGCAGCAGGTTGGGTGCTCCAGCCGATGAGTCTCTGGTGCTTCTGGCCGCACACATCTGCGGGGGAAAGCCTTCCTCCGGCAAGCTGCTGCACGGCGCCCGGGACGTGCCATCGGGATCGCAGGCACCACGGCACCGGCACACCTCTGAGTGCGGGGAGCCTCGCCCGGGAGAGAAGTGCGAGGGAGAAACGTTTCCAGGAGTTAATGTTTGATTTGGCTGAGCCGGTACGGGCAGGAATGCGATATTGCTCTGGAAGAACAGGGAGGCTGCGGAAAGCGGGGCAGGAGAGGAGTTACGCTGGCTGCCTGCCAGGCAGCAGGGCGATAACAGGCAGAACTGAAAAGGAAAATTAAATGAAGCAACTGGCCTGAAAACTGCAGAAAGGATACATGGTGGTGTGCTGCCGTAAGGCCATACGGTCTGCGATGCGAGGGAGCACCAAGCTCCAGGAAGCGCATCGGGAAGCCTGTGCTGTCGCTCCCTGTCAGCAAATGGAGATCAACATTTGTCGTTCCTTAAGATCTAAGACTCTGCTATACTGGGCATCTGCATTTGTCTCATGTGAACCTAAAGTCTTCTTGAGGTCCCTGGGACTTTGCAGCAGTGAAATGGAGAGTGGATCTTCAGGGGGAAGTGGCGTTGTGAAGGGCTGTAGCACGCTCGGACTGAAGACCCTCATTATTCCCACAGCATGGAGTGAGGTTTTAAACTGATGTCAAACAGCAAAGCTGTTGGTGACAATCAACTGTCACAGGTTGTATACCAGTATTTGATCCTGAAGAAAAGGTATTTGTATAAGCAGAAGGTCAGGGTGGGGATGAACTGGTAACCTTACCAGTCCACCAAATTCGCGTTACTGGAGCACCGTGCTCTGCTTCTGGTAGGAAATGAGAATACTTCTGGTTCCAGATTCACAAATCCAGTTAATTAGAAGGTGAAACAAAGATTTTCTCCTGCATGAAGAATGAAGGGCATGGGAGCACGGCTGGCTTGCCTGTTTCAGGTGCCATGCTTCTGCTGGGCTGTGTCCAAGGAGCGAAGCAGTCTGGAGTACAAACACCGCGCAGGAACCCGCTGCGTGGAGGGTGGGTCAGCCCGCACTGCAGAGCACTCCCTGGCTCGCTTTTCAAAACTGTCTGTTATTTTATGCCTGGACACATTTAGTAAAGAAAAAAACAAAACAAAACAAAGTAGGAAGACCTTTAATACCTACCGACATTGTTTGGGATTTAACTTCTGAAAGGAAAAAAAATGCTAGATGCTGAAGCCAAAGTATCGGCCATTTCACCTGGGGTGTTTTGTGTTTATACACGGCCCATCTTCAGGAATTACATATTTTATTTCCCCGAGCCAGCCACCGCCTCCTCCTCACGGTCGGACTTGATGATCTTGAAGGTCTTTTCCAACCTAAATGATTCTGTATCAGACGGAGCCTGGGGAAATCAGGGTGCTCCCGCTCTGCCCGTTGACACCAGAGCCGACGCGCCCACGGCCAGCGCGGGGCTGTGCTTGAGAGAGTTTCTCATGGAAAACAGGAAAGTTGCCCAAACAAGGTGAGAAGCTACAGGAGGGTCTTTCACAGTGCCAGTTCATTGTTACAAATTACACTGGTTTTTAATATAAAAAGATTAGTTACCACATCAGGGAAGAGACCTTTTTTTCTAATCTGGATCTGCTCGGCGTGATACACAGCAGGAAGGCAAAGCTGTTATCTCCAAACGCTGGGAGGAAGATGAGGGGAGAGGATGCTGTGTCTCCTGGCTGGGGAGAGAAGAGATTGTCCATATGTTTCCCACACTTCCTCCGGTTCAGATAACCCTTCACCAATTAATCACAGTGTCCTCATGCTTTTCAAACAAAGCAGAATGCTCCTGAAAACTTTAAAAAGTATTATTTTTTGAAATAGACCCAAAGACCTGACCAAAATTCAGAAAAATAACGAAAAGGACAGAGTCCAGTGTGTGGCCAGACAAACAGCAGCTTTAATAGGAAAGCGTTACAGGTATTGATAGATGCAGAACAGAAAACTCTCCAACACAGCAAAAGAAAACAGCACCGCAGGATCAGCTCTGTTCTGATGGAGATGGTCTGGATTCTTCCTTACCCTGCTGGGAAAACAGCAGAATTCAGGAAGTCCCAAATGGATTTTTTCCTCGGTTTTATATTTCCCTAGATCAGCATTTGAACACGTGGCTTCAGCTTAATATATCAGCTTCCTTTTATTTTTCCCGTAGTCGCTCATCTCCATTCCTATTCCATGGACCAAAAAAACAGGTTTTATTGCACGGCTTTTGTACGCAGCGCAGTGTCAGAGACCCTCTCCTTCCCTCGCTGTTGTGTGCCCTCCGTGCGCAAGTGCACGTGCTTTCCGGGGGGCTTCGGTCGCTGCTTAGCAGAGCAGATGAAGCACCGGGGACTACGTTTTATCCTCAGTGGGGGCTAGCAATTTTCCCCCCTGTTTGCAGACAGTCTTTCCTCTCTCCCGCCCGGTGCCTCACCTGTTGGCCGCTCTGCCGTCGTTTGGGGTCCGAGGTGCCGGGGTTGGGTTTGCCGCAGGGATGTTGGGGCTGACCCGGGGCGTGAGGATCCCGGGAGCCGCGTCCACGGGCACCAGCCCCAGGCTGGCAGCAGCCCGTCCCGCAGCCCCACGGAGCCGGGCAGCCTCCCTGCTTTGGTAAAAACATTCTAGAACAGGAACTGAACGCCGAAGGGGGCTGGTTTTAAAGCCTCCAGATGGGGATGAGGATGGGGATGAGCAAGCTCGGCTCCTGTCATCACTCAGAGCTGGAGAGCACACACGGGGCAGGTGATCACTCGGGTTTCCAGCAATGTCCAGCTCTGCC